>Ga0233424_10000544_pt1 | contig 45873 bp, 42 predicted proteins | sample Watercolumn_Towu_FD_181011 | JGI IMG/M metagenome (GOLD analysis project Ga0233424, IMG submission 181011) | Freshwater microbial communities from Lake Towuti, South Sulawesi, Indonesia - Watercolumn_Towuti2014_125_MG | ecosystem: Environmental > Aquatic > Freshwater > Lake | place: Indonesia...
AATGGACAATTGGCAAACCGGGCTGAATTGCTCTTGTGGAAAGCTTTTGACTATTGTCTATTGCTCATTGCCGCCTGCAATTTACATTTGTCGCTATGCCACCAATCAGCTGGGAAGAGATAGTTTTTTATTCTTTTGCCGCCGTAACTGTCATACAGGTATTTTATTATGCCTTGTTCTTCAGCCGTATTGCTTTTTATAAGATCAAACCAAAAGTACAATCACAGCAACATCCGGTTTCAGTTATTATTTGTGCCAGAGATGAAGATGAAAACCTGGCCCGCAACCTTCCGGGAGTACTGGTGCAATCATATCCCAGCACCTATGAGGTGGTAGTGGTAAACGATAACTCGGTGGATGACTCCAAATACATTTTGCAGGAACTGAAAAAAACATTCAAATCATTGAATGTAGTAGAGCTGACACAAGAAGCAAAACTGATCTCTGGAAAAAAATATCCATTATCCGTTGGCATACGAGAGGCAAAACATGAGATCCTGTTGCTGACCGATGCTGATTGTGTACCTGCCAGTGAACACTGGATTGAAAAAATACAAAACGCTTATTCGGAAAATATTGAAATCGTTTTGGGTTACGGAGCCTATCACAAACGGAAAGGTTTATTGAATAAGTTTATCCGGTTTGAGACATTTCATACTGCACTCCAATATCTTTCTTATGCATTGGCAGGCATGCCTTACATGGGTGTGGGAAGAAATCTTTCTTATAAAAAGAGTTTGTTTTTCCGCAATAAAGGATTTTCGTCCATTAACCATATTCCGAGCGGCGATGATGATCTGTTTGTGAATAAAACTGCCACAAAAAATAATACAGCTGTGGTCATTGATCCGGATGCCATCACCCGTTCTATCCCAAAAACCACCTGGGGCGGCTGGCTTCGCCAGAAGTCAAGACATTATACTACTGCTAAATACTATAAACCCAAACACAAATTCCTGCTGGGTCTTTATTTTGCTACACAATTTGTTTTTTATCCTTTGCTTGCCGCTGCTATAATTTTTTATGACTGGCGGTTCGTTGTAGGAGTTTTTGGAATCCGTTTCTTCCTGCAGGCATTCATCTTACACAGGTCCATGAAAAAAATGGGGGAAAAAGATCTTTGGCCCTGGTTTGTTTTTCTGGATATGTGGATGTTCTTTTATTATATCATCTTTGCCCCGGCGCTTTGGAGAAAACCCCGGCAACATTGGAACTGATCTTAAAATATTTTTCTGATTTTTCTGAAAACCAACTCAGGCAGTTTGAACAGCTTGGCCCATTGTTCAGGGAATGGAATGAAAAGATCAATGTGATCTCAAGAAAGGATATTGACAGTCTTTATGAAAAACATGTGCTGCATTCCCTCAGCATCGCCGCTGCTTTTGATTTTGTGGCCGGTACTGAGATAATGGACCTGGGAACTGGCGGCGGTTTTCCGGGAATACCGCTGGCTATATTTTTTCCTGAAGTCAAATTTCATCTGGTAGACAGCATTGCCAAAAAACTAAAGGTAGTGGAAGCAATAGCAGAAGAGAAAGGCTTAACGAATGTAACCACTCAGCACATCAGGGCGGAAGAAATAAAAACTAGAAAATTTGACTTTGTTGTTTCAAGAGCAGTAGCTCCGATAAAGGAATTGTGGAAATGGAGCAAGCCTTTGCTAAGGAATAAGGTACAGGGCACAAGTATGCGGAAAGGGAGTCCTGTCCCCGGATTAATTTGCCTGAAGGGAGGTGATCTGTCAGTTGAAATTCAGGAGAGCCGGACAAGACCGAAGATCATGGAAATCTCAGAAATATTTTCAGAATCTTTTTTTAAGGAAAAATACCTATTGTATATACATCAGTAAAAAAATACCTGTTAGTGGTATTGTTTTAATTGAACTTAAACTGACCTTTACGCCATGAAGGCAATAGCTGTCTGCATTGTGGATGATAATAAGGAATTGCGTAATGCACTTGAAGAGATCATCAGCATATCCCGCGGATATAAATGCGTAGGCACCATCGGTGGTGTAGAAGATGCGGTGCATCCTTTATACCTCAAACTCATTGTGCATTGCAGACCATTAACCATTAACCTTTCTGTGGCAAGCAAATGGGCCTTGATCAAAAACCGTCAAAACCTTCGCAAAAACGAAGGTTTTTTTTTACCATTTCAGCTCAAGTTTGTTATTCTTTCTTTCCACATCTGCAAGGCGTTGTGAAGGATCAATTTCAACCAATGTAAAATCACTCAGTTTACAGTTTGTTTCAATAATGTAAGAGCTATGGGTCCATTTCCAGGCATCGTATATTTTTCTGGGAGTAGTACTGTCTTCTGCAGGCTTAACCCCATACATAAGGTTCATGGGAATATAATGCAGTTCCTTTGTTCCATCTTTGAAAGTAATTTGCAGGTCAATCGGCATTGGCATCAGTCCAATCCTGCTGAGCCGTACTTTTGTTTTACCAGCATCTTCCCATAAACTGTCAATGGCATAGTCAATAGTTTTGGTTGAATTAACCCAATATTCTTTATACCAGTCCAACTTCATGTCGCTAACTTTTTCTGATATCCTTATAAAATCAGCTGGATTGGGGTGTTTGAATCGCCATTGTTTGTAATACTCCAATAAAATTTTATCTCTTACACCTTCCCCAACGATATAGCCCAGTTGTTCAACAAATATTGCTCCCTTGGAATAGGAAGCCACCCCATATGCTGCATTTGTATTATAGTGATCAGCATGAGTGGATAATGGCTCCTCCCTACCACTTTTTACCAAACTGAAATAACTATTATATTCTCCGCCATAAGGAAAGGCAGCGCTATTACTTAAAAAAGCATCTACCCTTTCCTCGGCATATTGAGTAAAGCCTTCGTCCATCCATGAATAAAGAGATTCATTAGTGCCCAACATGCCGTAATACCAACTATGCATCCACTCATGCAGTGCAGCGCCTGGCCCGATGCAAAGAGTTGCCATCGGGTATTCCATACCACCATCTCCGCCATGAACGACTGAAAATTGTTTATATGGATATGCCCCGAAAGTTTTCTCAATATATGGCAAGGCTTTTTGCGCCATATCCAGTAAATCCTCCCATGATTTAGCAGTCGAATTTGTAGGCTTATACAAGACATGAATAGTGAGACTGTCCCGTAGCTTTCTTTGCACATGAATATATTCTGGGTCTGCCGCCCACATGAAATCATGCACATTGGGTGCGATGAACCTCCAGGTAAGTTTATCTCCGGCTGGGCGATTTATTTTTACTCCCGCATCCTCATACCCATACCCGATCTGGTTTGGATTCTGCAAATAACCTGAACCACCAAGAATATATTTTTTATCAATAGAGATACTTACGTCAAAATCTCCCCACACACCATAAAACTCCCTGCCCACATAAGGAGTAGGATGCCAGCCTTCATAATCATACTCACAGATCTTAGGATACCACTGGCTCATGGAATAACGGACCTTTGATGTGGGGTTATCTCTTCCGCTTCGCCTTACCTGCAACGGCACCTGTGCTTCAAACTCCATATCAAATACCACTTTTGATTTTGGCAAAACGGGTTTCGTCAGTCTTACTTCAAGGATCGTTTCATCCATTTTAAAATTCTGCGGTACACCATTCATTTTTAGGGAAATGATTTTCTGGTACCCTATTTCATCAGGCTTCAGGTTTTGAATGCGATCTCTTACCCTTTGATCCCAATCCTGACCGCGGCCCACCTGTATGGTTCCCTGCCGCCTGCTTCTGGTATCCATCATGCTGCCGGGTTGAAAGGCATTAAAGTATAAATGATAAAAGATCCTGGTAAGTGTATCTGGTGAATTATTCCAGTATTCAAGTTTTTGTTTCCCGGTAAAACGGTTGGTTTGCACATTCATGTCAATATTCATGCTGTACTTCACCCTTTGTTGCCATCTTTCGGGCTGAGCGCAAATTATCAACGGGAATAAAATAATCAGAACAGATAAAAAAACAGTTTGTTTCATTAAAAACCAATTTGAATTGGTAAATTTCGGGAAAGCTATGTTATGGCAAAAACAAAATTGATTGACGGCTATCCTTTTATTTCTTACTCCAAAAAAACATTTACCGGAAAGGAAATGATCAAACGCAGTAAAAAGTTCTGGCTGAAAATGGATAAAAGACGCACCGTCAGAGATTTTTCAAACAGGTCCGTCCCGAAAGAGGTAATCGAAAACATTATACTGACAGCTTCCACTTCACCGAGCGGCGCACATAAACAGCCGTGGACATTTTGTGTGATCAGCGATCCGGCTATTAAAAAACAAATTTGCACAGAGGCGGAAAAAGAGGAATATGAGAGTTATCATGGCAGGATGCCGGAAGAATGGCTGAACGATCTGCGTCCATTACAAACGGATTGGAAAAAAGGATTTCTTGAAACGGCCCCATACCTTATCGTCGTATTTAAGCGCAGTTATGAGTTGGAGAAAAATAATCACAAGCATCAGAACTATTACGTTACCGAAAGCTGCGGTATTGCCTGTGGTTTTCTGTTAGCAGCTATTCATCATGCTGGCCTGGTTGCATTAACACATACCCCTTCGCCTATGAATTTTTTAAGTAAAGTGCTTCAGCCCCCTGAAAATGAAAAACCCTTTTTATTGATTCCTGTTGGTTTTCCTGCGGAAGAATGCTGGGTTCCTGATCTGAAAAGAAAAAATCTGATGGAAATCAGTTCCTGGTATTAATCCTTACCGGCAATAACAATGACTATTTCGCCTTTCGGGGCTATTAACTGATAATGATACAGTACTTCTTTCAATGTTCCCTGAATATTTTCTTCAAACATTTTCGTCAGTTCCCTGCTCACAGAGCAAAGTCTGTCTTGGCCAAAATAACTGATAAACTCTTCCAAAGTTTTTACTAAACGTTGCGGAGATTCATAAAAGATCATTGTTCTCTCTTCATTAACCAGCTGTTTCAGTAATGTTTGCCTTCCCTTCTTTACAGGAAGAAATCCCTCGAAACAAAACCGGTTAGTTGGAATACCACTATTTATAAGAGCCGGAACGAAGGCTGTTGCTCCCGGCAGGCATTCCACTTTTATTCCTGTCTTTATACATTCTCTTATCAGCAGAAAAGCAGGATCTGAAATACCCGGTGTACCGGCATCGGTTACGATAGCCATTTTTTTACCCTCCAGTAATTGATTGACTAAGTGCTTTAAAATCTGGTGCTCATTATGCTGATGATATGGAGATAGCGGTTTATTGATCTGATAATGATTGAGCAGATGAGAAGTGGTTCTTGTATCTTCAGCGAGTATCACATCCACTTCTTTTAACACTTCAAGAGCCCGAAGGGTTATGTCTTTCAGATTGCCAATTGGAGTAGGAACTAAATAAAGCATGTTAAATGGTTAATTGGGAATTGATTAATCAGGCATTATAATTTGAAGATCTTTCTCTTTATAGATACTCCCAATTAACCAATAAATTAATTAACTAATACCTCGTAATACTCCATCACGGGATTGACGAGTAATTTTTTACTGGCTTCTTCGGCAATTGCTTTTGCCTGGTCGGCTGTATCAGCATTAACCATTAGGGTAATGTTCTTTCCAATCCTCACATCTTCTACTCCGTTAAGTCCGAGGTTCTCTAAACCGCCCATCACGGCTTTTCCCTGCGGGTCAAGTAATTCTTTCAGCGGCATCACTTTTATCTGCACAGTATAGGTCATGTTGGTTTGTTTTTAAAGAACAAAGATAAAAGAACATAGGCGAGCAGCATTACCGGAATGGACAGCCATTTAAGAAAAAATAAGGCAGCTAGTGAAATAATGACAAGTAAATATTTGGGTAAATTATTTTTCAAGCCGTAATCTTTAAACTTCAGGCTCATTAATGGAATATTTGAAACCATCAGAAAGGAAAAGAGCAAAACAAATCCATATAAAAACCATTTGTTCAGCAACAGGTCAAGCACCCATTGTTCATTTACATTCCAATAAATGAGGGGAAGTGAGGCAATAAAAATCCCGACAGCAGGAACTGGTAAGCCTTTGAATGAAAAAGCCTGGCTGCTATCCAAATTAAACCTTGCCAATCGCCATGCAGCTGCACAGGGTAATAATAGAAATGGCAAAAGCCAGATAAAGGAAATTTCCAATCCACCTTCTTCCTGTGCAAAACTCAAACGAAAAAATTGATAAATGATAAGACCCGGGGCTACACCAAAACTCACAAGGTCAGCTAATGAATCCAACTGTTTTCCCATAGCTGATTCGCTACGGAATAACCTGGCCACAAATCCATCCAGAAAATCAATTACTGCTGCCAGGCCGATAAATAAAGAAGCCATCCATATTTTTTCAGGAATATCTATCAATTGGGTGCCTTCAGCATCCGCTGTGATCAATACCCCGTTCTGTAAAATAAAAATGATGGCGATACAGCCGAATACAAGGTTAAGAAGGGTGAAGAGGTTAGGGATTTGCTTCATAATTAATTAGCCAATTAACCAATGCACTAATATGCTGATGCAAAATACGGTTTCATTCATTATCACATTAGCAAATCAGCATATTATCGCATAAGGCTTTCAATCTCTTCTACTGTGATAGGAATATTCTTCATCAGGTCTTTGTGGCCATTCCTGGTGATCCACAGATTGTTTTCAATGCGAACTCCCATTTTTTCTTCCTCGATGTAAATTCCAGGCTCAACCGTGAAGACCATCCCAACTTTTATTGGTTCTGTTCTTGTTCCCAGGTCATGCACATCAATACCGAGGTGATGAGAAATGCCATGATATAAATATTTCCGGTAAGCCCTGTTTTCAGGATCTTCATTTTTTACATCGCTTTTTCTGATTAAGCCGATCTTTAAAAATTGCTGTGTGGCTTCCTCTCCTACTTTATCAGTATAATCTATAATAGAAATACCTGGCTTTAATAAGCTCTTTGCATAGTTGTGCAAATGCAGGCAGGCGTTGTATACAGTTTTTTGCCTGCGGCTGAATTTTCCGTTTATAGGAATTGTTCTTGTAAGATCAGCACAATATCCTCCATATTCAGCGCCAAAATCCATCAATATCAGTTCGCCATCCTTACATTCTGCATCATTGCTTACATAATGCAATGTCCGGGCTCTGTCACCACTGGCCAGTATGCTGCCATAAGCTGGTCCGGTAGCTCTTTGTGAAAGAAATGAATGATATATTTCAGCTTCGATCTCATATTCCATCACTCCGGGTTTGATAAACTTAAGCAGCCGGCGAAAAGTATTGTCAGTGATATCAATTGCTTTTTGCAATATTTCCACTTCAAATGCTGTTTTAATGGCTCTTAGTTCCTTCATGATCTTGGCGGCCCTTAAGTAATTGTGCAAGGGGTAGCGGCTTTTCATTTCATCAATGAAACGGTAATCTCTTGTTCTTACCAAGCTTGCTTTCCGGTCATTCTCGTTACTGTCGAGATAAATATTATCTGCCAGGTGTATCCAAGGTTGCAGTAAAGCATCCAGGCTATCAAGCCAGACAATTGTCTTTATCCCACTCATGGCTTGTGCCTCATTTATCCTCAATCTTTTTCCATCCCATTTTTCTTTTAGTTCATTTGGTCGCACCAGCACCAGCACTTCCCGATATTTCGGATCTGGATTCCCGGGGAACAAAATCACCATACTGTCTTCCTGTTCCACTCCGCTCAGCCAGAACACATCACTGTTTTGCTTAAAATGATACAGGGCATCGCCATTGCTGGGCACTTCATCATTGCTTACAAAAATGGCAATAGAATTTTTTTGCATCCGGTTGACGAATCGTTCCCGGTTTTGAATAAAAATGTCAGGGTTCAGAGGCAAATATTTCATGTAATATGTTTGAGTGCTAAAGATAAGGGACAAGGTACAAGAAGACAAGCAGGAAGAGCCTTTACAACTTGGGGAAACCTTTTGTGCCCTGAGCCTTGTGTCTTGTGTCTTTACAATGTGTCGCCCGAACACTTGTTTGTATTAAAATGAAATTGTCCCTTACCTTTGCTGTGTCATCAACACGATTGCTGCTATGTCAATTCCTGTCAAGGATATTTCTGCGAAAGAGCTTCTTAATCTGGGATTAAAAAACACCGAAAACATTCATTATCAATTATCTCCGGAAGAACTGGTGCAGGATTCCATTCGTATTGGCGAAGGGGTATTGAATGATACCGGTGCCCTGGTTATCTCGACGGGAGAGTTTACCGGCCGGTCTCCGAAAGACAAACTCACTGTAAAAGATGAATCCACAGCCCACTTGGTGCACTGGAATGATTTCAATATACCCATTGAAGCAAAATATTTTGACATCATCCATAAAAAGGTGCTAGATTACCTGACTCAGTTGCCGGAAATATGGATCAGGGATTGTTATGCATGTGCCGACCCCCGCTACCGGTTGAATATCCGGGTGATCAATGAAAAACCCTGGAGCAATCTTTTTGCCTACAATATGTTTTTAAGGCCAAAAGAAGAGGAGCTTGAAAATTTTAAAGCCGACTGGCATGTGATTGCAGTGCCAGGATTAAAACTGGATTCAAAAGAATGCGGTATCCGTCAGCATAATGTGTCGCTGGTTTCATTCAAACATAAAATGATCCTGGTGGCAGGAAGTGGATATACCGGTGAAATGAAGAAAGGGATATTCACCATACTCAACTATATTTTACCTTACGAAAAAAATGTGCTTAGTATGCACTGTAGCGCCAATATGGGCGATGATGGTGATACTGCTATTTTCTTTGGTCTTAGCGGTACAGGGAAAACAACGCTAAGTGCCGACCCAGATCGTAAACTAATTGGCGATGATGAGCATGCATGGACCGAAGACAATATTTTCAACTTTGAAGGTGGTTGCTACGCAAAAACAATCAACCTCACCGAAGAGAAAGAGCCGGAAATTTTTCATGCGATACGTCCGGGTGCAATAGTGGAAAACACCACTTTTTTTCCGGGTACCAATAAAATAAATTTTGACGATGCTTCCATCACAGAGAATACAAGGGTTTCATATCCTCTTCATTTTATAAGCAATGCCCAGGAGCCTTCTGTTGGTTGCTTACCAAAAAATATTTTTTTCCTGACCTGTGATGCTTTTGGTGTATTACCTCCTATTTCAAAACTTTCACCGGGTCAGGCCATGTTTCATTTTATTTCAGGATATACAGCTAAGGTAGCAGGAACAGAAGCCGGAGTGACAGAACCGAAGCCGACATTCAGTGCTTGTTTCGGTGCTCCTTTTCTTCCATTGCATCCGGGCAGGTATGCAAAAATGCTGGGAGAAAAAATGCAGAAACATAATGTAAATGTGTGGATGGTAAATACTGGCTGGACTGGTGGGCCTTATGGCGTAGGCAACAGGATGAAATTAAAATACACAAGGGCTATGATTACCGCAGCTCTTGAAGGCAGATTAAATAACGTTGAATTTGACGTTGATCCGATCTTCGGAATGTCAATTCCAAAAGAATGTCCAAATGTACCTACTGAGGTGCTCCATCCAAGAAATACATGGTCTGATAAGAATGCCTATGATGAAAAGGCGAAATACCTGGCCGGATTGTTTCTGAAGAATTTTGAAAAATATGCCTCGGGAGTAACTGCAGAAGTATTGGCTGCTGCTCCGAAAATTTAGATACCAACCCCGAACAGCTGCAGAACCTCTTCGCGGTCAAGGAGGAGGTTTTATTTTTATTTAACTGACAGAAATATTATCCATAAAATTTTAAAAATGACCTTTACGTTATTAGTATGTCATGAAATATTTTGTAAACCTGTTAATGTTCATCCCTGTTATTCTTTCAGCCCAGTCAAAAGATGAAGAATTGCTGGATTGGAGTGCCTCAGAAAAACTAACCTGGAATGATTATAAGGCCAGTCCTGACCCTTCCAGCGATGCAGCAGCTTCTACCACTACTTATCTGAGCATTGAGTATAATATCACCACTAACAATTTTGGCTATAAGGTCAGATCCGGGTTTTCAAAAACAAGATCATGGGGCTTGCATAAAACCGATTACATTCTTACCCATGAGCAAGGGCACTTTGACATTGCAGAAATATTTGCCCGCAAACTGAACAAACTGATGAAAGAATACAATTTTGACTGGAATACATACCGGCAGGATCTTAAAAAAATATACCAGGATGTGCTGGATGAAAAAGAAGATATGCAGAATAAGTACGATGAAGAAACCAACCACAGCATCAATAAAGAAAAACAGGAAGAGTGGTTAAAGAAGATTTCAGGCAAGCTTAAGGAATTGGATGCATGGGCTGACTATTAATTTTTACTAATTTAGTAATACCATATCTGTCTATGAAGTGGATTCTTCCGATAGTTGGATTCAGCTTGCTATTTTTATCTTGTTCACCAAGAAAATGTTGTGAACCTCCTCAATCAATAGCAACTGGAAAATAACAAACCGATTTGGTGGAATTTCTGCAAGTGAAGTACTATTAACGGATGATCAAAAAAAATAATGTATTAACCATTAATCTAAATGGAAGTTTTATTTTCAGAACATGGTTACAGGAGCAACTCAGACAGGTACCTTTGACTATAGCAATTTTAACTCTATTTATGGAGATAGGCTACGGTATTTATTTTCTCCAAAGCTGCCTATGTTAAATGAAGAGTATTTAATTCTTGTAGATAATCCAAGTGGAAAGATGGTTTTTGGAGATAATTTACAAGATGGTTATTCTACAACATTTGAACTTATTCCTTTAAATAATCCATATAATTCGGCATCCACTTTACGAATGATATCGCCAAAATGTTCCTCATTTTCCGGGAACCGGTTCTTATCAACGTCAATCACCAGCAACTGACCCTCTTTATAACTTTCAATCCACTTGTTGTAGTATTCGTTCAACTTCTTAAGATAATCAAGACGGATATTTTCCTCATATTCTCTGCCCCGTTTTTGAATATTGCCAACCAGGGTTGGAACTGAAGCATTGAGATAAATCAACAAGTCCGGAGGCCTTACCAGTGTTTTTAATGTCTGAAAGAAATGATAATAATTATCAAAATCCCTTTTGCTCATCAGTCCCATCTCATGCAGGTTGGGAGCAAAAATGTTGGCATCTTCATAAATGGTCCTGTCCTGTATCACTGTTTCAGTGCCTTTTTGTATTTCCACCAACTGGCGAAGGCGGCTGTTCAGAAAATAGATTTGCAGATTGAAACTCCAGCGGGGCATATCCTCATAAAAATCCATCAGGTATGGATTATGGTCAACGTCTTCAAAATTGGGTATCCATTTATAATGCTTAGCCAGCATTTCTGTCAATGTGGTCTTTCCCGCACCGATATTGCCGGCTACTGCAATATGCTTGGGTTTTGATTTTGCTTTTGCCATGCCCCTATCCCCTAAAGGAGAATTTTAATTTACAAATTTTTGAAAGAGCAATAAAAGTATTGATTTCTGAGTAAGGAAAAATTTTTTTTGCTCCCCTTTATGGGTTGGGGGAAAAATAATTCAATCCAATCGCCTGTCGCACCAACTCCATCGTTGCCTTGGCGCTGCTCCGGGCTTTTGCAGCCCCTTTTTCCATCACCTCTTTCAGGTATTTTTCATCATCCCGGATGGATATTGCTTTTTCCCTGATTGGAGTGATGAACTTTACCATATCCTCCGCCAATTGCTTTTTCATATCTCCATACCGGATGCTGCAATTAATATAATCGTTCTCAAATTTCTGAACAGCTTCGGGCTGGCTCACCAGCTTCATCAGTAAAAAAATATTTTCGATATAGTCAGGCTTAGAAGAATTTGGCTGTGTTGGCCCGGTATCCGTTTTCGCCTTCATCACTTTTTTCCTGATCAGTTCATCATCATCTGACAAGTAGAGGGTAGCCAATTGGTTTTCACTTTTACTCATTTTACCTGCTCCATCGAGACTGGGTACTTTTACTAATTCCTCGCCGAAATTAAAAGCAACAGGTTCCGGGAAAACTTCACCATAGCGATGATTGAACCTGTTTACAAAATTCCTTGCCATTTCAAGGTGCTGCTCCTGGTCTTTCCCAACGGGAACATATCTTGCCCGATGGAGAATGATATCTGCCGTTTGCAAAACGGGATAAGTGAGCAATCCGGCATTAATATTATCCGGTTGCTGTCTTGCCTTCTCTTTAAATGTGGTTGTTTTGTCCAACTCACCTTTATAGGCCAGCATATTCAGGTAAAGATATAATTCAGCCGTTTCATGAATATGACTTTGGCAGTAAAGCACTGCTTTGTCCGGGTTGAGGCCACAGGCAATGTTTTCAGAAAGCACCCGGTGAACATTTTCTTTCAACTCTTTTGTATCCGGATGTGTAGTGAGGGAATGTAAATCAGCCACCATGAAAAAACATTCAAATTCTTCCTGCATCCGCACATAATTACGAACTGCCCCAAAATAATTACCAAGGTGCAGAAAACCTGTGGGGCGGATGCCGCTCATTACTATTTCTTTCTTTGTTGCCATTGCAGCGAAGATAGGTATGATAAGGCACAAGTTCCAAGACACAAGGCACAGGAACCCCCGCTAATAAGCAGGGTTCATGAAATAATTAAAAAGCTGCTTGCGCCTTGTACCTTGTGCCTTGCACCTTGTACCGTATCTTTGAAAAATGGAAGTCAACGATGCATTGATAGACAAACTGGCTCATCTTTCCCGACTTGAGTTTAGCGGAAGTGAGAAACAGGAAATAAAAAATGACCTGCAGCGGATAATCGCTTTTGTGGAGAAACTGAATGAACTGAACCTTGAAGGTGTAGAACCTTTATTGCATATGAGTGAAGAAATAAATGTATTGCGGGAAGATGAGGTAAAGGGTTCCATCAGCCGGGAAGAAGCATTGAAAAATGCTCCTGCACATGACGGAAAATTCTTCAAAGTACCGAAGGTTATTAAAAATCCCAAAGAATAAAATTCCAAATCCCGGTCCTCATTTGGAATCTGGGATTTGATATTTGGAATTTATGAAAAGCATTATCCACTTAGAAAACATTCACAAGAGTTATTTCATGGGAAAAAATGAATTACCCGTGTTGAACGGTATTTCATTGGATATTTTCAAAAATGAATATGTAGCGCTAATGGGACCTTCGGGTTCAGGAAAAAGTACACTGATGAACATCATTGGTTGCCTTGATACTCCAACTGCCGGAAAATATATTTTGAATGAAAATGATGTAAGTGAGATGAAGGACAATGAACTTGCCGAAATACGCAACAAGGAAATCGGTTTTGTTTTTCAACAATTCAACTTATTGCCCCGGCTCACAGCATTGGAGAATGTAGCATTGCCATTAGTCTATGCAGGTATGGGAAGAACATTGCGAAATAAAAAAGCCATGCAGGTACTTGAAATGGTGAACCTCACCGACAGAAGTCATCATAAACCCAATGAACTTTCAGGAGGCCAATGCCAGCGGGTAGCCATTGCGAGAGCATTAGTGAATAATCCTTCCATTATTCTGGCAGACGAACCTACAGGAAACCTGGATACAAAAACCTCTTATGAGATCATGGAGATATTTGATAAAATTCATTTATCGGGTAATACGATCGTACTGGTGACCCATGAAACAGATATTGCGAACCATGCGAGAAGAATTGTCAGGTTAAGAGATGGCACTATTGAAAGTGACAGGAAAAATGAAAAGGTGGCCGTCCATTAAAAAAGTATCAGCATGTCATTTAAAATCTATACCAAAACCGGCGACAAAGGCAGCACTTCATTGATTGGCGGCACTAAAGTTTCCAAAGCCCATATCCGTATTGAAACCTATGGCAATATTGATGAATTGAATTCATGGATTGGCCTGGTGGCTGACCAGATCAGTCATAAAAATTCCAGAAAAACATTAAAAGAAATACAAGACCGTTTATTTACTATTGGTTCAGCTCTTGCCTGTGACCCTCACAAAGAAACAAAAATGAAAATCCCTGATCTGCAAGAATCAGATGTTGAACTGCTGGAAAAGGAAATTGACAAGATGAATGAAAAAATGCCGCTAATGAAATCATTTATCCTGCCCGGTGGACATGTGGCTGTTTCATCAGCACATGTGGCCCGTTGTGTGTGCAGGCGAAGTGAAAGGCTTTGTGTTTCTCTGCAGGAACAAAATATGTTTATTGACCCACTCATAATAAAATATCTCAATCGGCTCAGTGATTATTTGTTCGTACTGGCCCGGTTCATCGGGCATCGTTTAAAGGTAAAAGAAATTCCCTGGAAGCCAAGAATGTAATTTGCTGATGTGATAATGTACTGATGTAATAATGGAATTTCTATCAATCAGGTATTCATTTGCAAATTGGCTCATTATCACATTAAACAATTTTGCCATCCTTCATATGCAGTACCCGGTCGCTGAGGGCAGCTAATTCTTCGTTGTGAGTGACGATCAGGAAGGTCTGATTGAACTGTTTTCTCAGATCAAAAAACAATTGGTGTAGTTCTTGTGCATTGGCAGAATCAAGATTACCAGTAGGCTCATCTGCAAAAATTATATCCGGTTTATTGATCAGGGCCCTTGCTACCGCCACCCGCTGCTGTTCACCGCCTGATAGCTGATTGGGTTTATTGTTTAATCTATCTGAAAGACCGAGCATATTCAACAGTTTTTCTGCTTCAGTCATCACTTCTTTCTTTTTTCTGCCAGCCAGCCAGCCGGGTATGCATACATTTTCCAGCGCAGTGAATTCCGGCAGTAAGTGATGAAACTGGAACACAAAGCCGATATGTTTATTCCGAAAAGCCGCCAGTTTGTTTCCGCTTAAACTACTCAAAACAACTCCGTTCATGCTTACTGTTCCCATATCCGCTTTATCTAATGTGCCCAGTATATGCAATAAGGTGCTTTTGCCAGAACCAGAAGGGCCAACTATCGCCACCACTTCACCTTTCCCCACTTCAATATCCACACCTTTTAGTACTTCTATTGTGCCGTATCGTTTATAAATATTTTTCCCGGTAAGCATGCACCCATTATCAATTAATAATTCAAATATCCGCAAAAGATAGTGGTTTGAAGAGCCGTTTTTTTAAGAAATCCTTTATAAAAGCCTTTACAACTAAGGATTTGGAAAATTCGTTAATACAGCTACATTTGCGGAAAATTTGAGGGTATTAAAACCTTATTTCTGAATAAAAAACCCTTCGAAGATGTTCTGGACACTGGAATTAGCCTCGTACCTAGAAGACGCACCCTGGCCGGCCACCAAAGATGAGTTGATCGACTATTCGATCCGTAGCGGCGCCCCTATTGAAGTGGTGGAAAACCTGCAGGAACTGGAGGATGAAGGCGATGTTTACGAAACCATTGAAGACATCTGGCCGGATTATCCTACCCAGGATGATTTTCTTTTTAATGAAGACGAATACTAACCGCCGATAACATTGACTTAAATGTAAGGTTGCCGTTTGGCAACCTTTATTGTTTATTGTTTCTTCTTTCTGTGGCTTAGCTTCCCATTTTTTCAATTACCGCCTGTGTAACACCGGTAAAACTGAATCCCCCATCATGAAACAGGTTTTGCATAGTGACATACTTCGTCATGTCGCTAAACATAACCACACAGTAATTGGCACAATCTTCTCCTGATGCATTCCCAAGCGGACTCATGGCTTCTGCATAATTGATAAACCCGTCAAATCCCTTTACACCACTACCTGCAGTTGTTCTTGTTGGTGATTGGGAAATCGTATTCACTCGTACCTTCTTTTTTTCCCCGTAATAATAACCAAACATCCTTGTCACACTTTCCAGCAATGCCTTGGCATCAGCCATTTCATTATAATCGGGAAATACCCTTTGCGCAGCGATATAGGTCAATGCTACTACACTTCCCCACTCATTCAATGCATCCATATCCCAAGCTGTACGAAGTACCTTGTGCAGGCTGATGGAGGAAATATCTAATGTCTTCTGGTTCCATTCATAATTCATTTCTGTATAATTCTTGCCTTTTCTCACATTCAGGCTCATTCCGATAGAATGAAGAATGAAATCAATTTTGCCATTGAAGTGTTCTATTGATTTTGTAAATAAGTTTTTCAGGTCATCCATATTAGTCACATCTGCTCCGATAACGGGAGCATTGCCGCATTGTTCAGCCAGTTTATTGATCTCTCCCATACGCAATGCTACGGGTGCATTGGTTAATACGATCTGTGCCCCTTCACTGTAACATTTCAAGGCTGTTTTCCAGGCGATGGATTTTTCATCCAACGCCCCGAATACGATCCCCTTTTTTCCTTTCAACAAATTGTTCGACATGATTATTGATTTTGGGCGGTAAAAATAAGGAGTTACTTTGTATATCGAAGCAAAACCTCCTGCGTTTTACATAGTTATATTTCTAAGCTCCCGGAAACAGCAGTTTGATAAAAAATACAAGTGCAAATGTGTACACAAAGACCAGCACAAACCCTGTAAGCAACCATAAAAGGAAACGTCGCATAGATTCCTTTGGCCTCATTACTCTTTGCAGATATTTATACAACAGATATGCCGGGAACAGTAAAACAATGATAATGACAAATATGATGAGTGCTTTAAGTTTCAATTGAAACCGTTTCAAAAAATTAAATAAATATTCTTTATCCGAACAGCTGTTATCGACTTTACGTTTTACCTTTGATTGCTTGCTTCTCTTTCATCCCTAAAAGTACAAGTATGAGTTTGAAAACCGTCATAACAGGAACGGGATGTTACATTCCTGAAATAATAAAAACAAACCAAGATTTCAGTAAACAGGATTTTTATAATGAAAATTCCCAGATCATTCCGGCTACTTCGCAGGAGATAGTAGATAAATTTCAGGATATCACCGGTATTGAAGAGCGTCGATATGTAAATGACAGAATGAATTCATCGGATATAGCCAGCATTGCTGCCCGGTTAGCCATTGAAGAAAGCGGTATTGATCCGGAAGAACTGGACCAGATAATACTGGCTCACAATTTCGGTAATGTAATAAAAAATACTATCCAGACCGATGTGCTGCCAGCACTTGCATCAAGGGTAAAGCATGACCTCGGCATCAAAAATCCCAACTGTGTGGCTTACGATATTTTGTTTGGATGCCCGGGATGGGTTCAGGGAGTTATTCAGGCGGACACCGCTTTTAAAGCAGGTGTTGCTAAAAAGGCGCTGGTCATTGGTACTGAAACATTGAGCCGTGTATTAGATATATATGACCGTGACAGTATGATCTTTTCCGACGGAGCCGGCGCTTCTGTACTGGAAACGACACAAAATGAAAACACCAACAGCGGGATACTTTCCTGGTCCGTACAAAGTCATTGCATGGATGAAGCTTATTATTTATACCTCGGCAAAAGCAATTTTCCTGCGGCAGACTCCCGGATAAGGTTTATCAAAATGAAAGGAAGAAAAGTGTATGAATACGCCATGCAACACGTACCTTTTGCCATAAAAGATTGTTTGGACAAAGCCGGTGTCTCTATTCGGGAAGTAAAGAAAGTTTTTATTCACCAGGCAAATGAAAAAATGGATGAGGGAATTATTCGCCGTCTATTCAAACTATATGGGATCAAAGAGATGCCTGAACACATCATGCCGATGAACATCCATAAATTGGGTAACAGTTCTGTGGCCACCATCCCTACTTTATTTGATATGGTAAAAAAAGGTGTGTGGGATCAGCATGAATTACAAGCCGGTGATGTTGTTCTCTTTGCTTCTGTTGGCGCTGGTATGAACATCAATGCAGTTTGCTATCGGATGTAGTTGCTGCCCTACACCTATCTTTGCGCTATGACGATCTCCTATAAATGGCTTAATGAATATTTACCTGTAATAGTTGAACCTGAAAGACTGGCCCGTATACTTACCTCTATTGGTCTGGAAGTGGAAGGCATGCATAAATATGAAGAAATCAAAGGTGGTCTGCAGGGTTTGGTGATCGGCGAAGTAGTGAGTACAGAAAAACATCCTGATGCTGATAAACTGACGCTTACTAAAGTAAACATAGGAAATGGCGATCCGTTACAAATTGTTTGTGGTGCTCCAAATGTGGCAGCAGGGCAAAAAGTGGTAGTGGCACCTGTGGGTACCACAATCTATCCAACTGTCGGCGGGCCAATAACAATGAAAGTGGCAAAAATCCGTAATGTAGAAAGTTATGGGATGATTTGTGCTGAAGATGAAATTGGATTGGGTATTTCTCATTCCGGCATATTGGTATTGCCTGCTGATGTAAAGGTAGGTATGGCAGCCGCAGAATATTTTCAGCCTTATGAAGATATTGTTTATGAGATCGGCCTCACTCCCAACCGAATGGATGCCATGAGTCATTGGGGTGTGGCAAGAGATGTTTGTGCTTATTTGAGTCATCATGATAAAAAGGATATTAAACCTAAACTGCCTAATGATAACAGTTTCAAACCTGATAACAATTCTCTGAAGATTGAAGTAACGATTGAAAACACTGCTGCCTGCCCCCGTTATTCAGGTGTGAGCATTGCAAATGTTGAAATCAAAGAATCACCGAAATGGCTGCAGCAAAAGCTTAAAGCCATTGGTGTGCGGCCGATAAATAACATAGTTGACATCACTAATTTTATTCAGCATGAGACCGGTCAGCCGCTTCATGCATTTGATGCAGATAAGATCTCCGGGAAAAAGATCATCGTTAAAAACCTGCCTGAGGGATCTAAATTCATTACTCTTGATGAAAAAGAAAGAAAACTTAGCACCGATGACCTGATGATCTGCGACGGAAAAGAAGGGATTTGTATAGCTGGTGTTTTCGGAGGCTTAGATAGCGGTATTTCTGCTACAACAAAAAATATTTTCCTGGAATCAGCCTGTTTTGATGCAGTTGTTACCAGGCGTACGTCCTTCCGACACGGATTAAGAACCGATGCCGCATCAAGATTTGAGAAAGGCACTGATATTTCTGTTACTGTAAGTGTGGCAAAAAGAGCTGCATCACTGATCAAAGAAATTTGCGGAGGTGAAATTGCTTCCGATATCGTGGACATTTATTCAAACCCAAAGCCAAAAACTGAAGTTGCCGTCAAATGGCACTACATAAAAAAACTCAGTGGCAAAAATTATCATCCCGATACAACGAAAAATATTCTCAGTGGTCTTGGCTTTGAAATATTGAAAGAAGGCATTGATGAATTAAGGATAGCGGTACCTTATCACAAACCCGACATCAGTTTGCCTGCTGATATTGTGGAAGAAATTGTAAGAATAGATGGTCTTGATAATATTGATATCCCTGAAGCGATTACCATCACTCCTTCCATAGAAGAAAATTATGCCAAAGAATCATGCAGAGAAAAAGTTGCAAACCTTCTTGTTGGACTTGGATTCAATGAAATAATGACCAATTCCATTACCAACTCAGCTTACTACGCCGAAGAGGAACTGCACGCCATGATTAAAATGTTGAACAGCCTCAGCGCTGAACTAAATATCCTCCGCAGTTCACTTTTTGAAACAGCTTTGGAAGTGGTGGCACATAACCTGAATCATAAAAATATTTCACTCAGGCTTTTTGAGTTTGGCAAAGCATACAGTTCAAACGGAACAGGAAAACCTGCCTCAACGGCAGGCAGGTACCAGGAAGAAGAAAAGCTTTGCCTGGTAATAACGGGAAATAAAAATGAAGATAGCTGGAAGCAAAAAAGTTCCCCGGCTGATTTCTATTTTCTGAAAGGAACGATTGATGCTGTATTAAAATCACTGGGTATAGTACCTGATTCAATTGAAAAGCTGGAAGTCCCGAAACTGCAGCACCATGTTGTTTACAAGCTCCATAATAACATCATTGCCGGGGCGGGTGAAGTATGGAAAAATGTATTGAGAAAATTTGGTATAAAGCAGCCGGTCTTTTTTGGCGGGCTTAATTGGCAATTGCTTGTCGAAGCAGCATCAGAAAATTTCACTCAAGTCAGGGAAATTGCCAGCTACCCTTCTGTACAGCGGGACCTGGCAATGATAGTTCCGGCGAACCTTCCGTGGAAAGTGGTAGAACATTCCATTCAAAAAAACCGCATTAATACCCTAAGAGAGGTCAGGCTCTTTGATGTATTTGAAAGTGAAAAACTTGGCGCAGGGAAAAAATCAATTGCTGTTAACTTTACTTTTCTCGACGAAGAAAAGACACTTACAGATAAAGAGATTGACGGATGGATGAATAAAATAATGACTGCCCTTGAAAAAGATTTACAGGCAGAAATAAGAAAATGAGCAACACTGAACAACATTTGAAAAGAATTCATGATAAGCTTCAGCAATTGCTGAAACAGTATGCAACCATACAAAAAGAAAACAACCATTTAAAAAAGGAATTAAACTCCGCCCGTCAAAAGATCGGAGAGCAACAGAAAAGCGGGGAGGAATTAAAACAGCAGTTGAGTATTTTGAAGTTAAGTACCGGAGAAATGAATGAGGCTGATAAAAAAGAATTTGAAAAACGTATTAATGGATACCTGAAGGAAATTGACCGCTGCATTGCATTATTGAGTGAATAACTAAACTCTTTTAACCAACTTCATCTTCATCTCATCTTCACCCTGCGACAGTTCAAGAGTATATTGGCCATAGGGAAGGTCATTCAGGCCGTTCCAGGTAAGTTCCCTCCGGTCATTTGAAATATCCTTTTTAATAGTCCTGCAAACACTTCCTTTATCATCTTTCAAAACACCGCGGATACATTGCCCGTTAGGAGCAGTAAGCTCAAGCTGCAGGGCATCAATAAATACCGAAGACTTAACTTTGGCAAACATGAGGCAAATGTTTTAAACCGTTTCCTTAGGTGACCTTAACCTTTGGTTTTTCAGTGATAATGGCTACCCTGGTTAGTAAAGGATACAGAATATAGTAAATTGATATTGAAAATTCCAAGAATATGAATGAATTAATTGTTATTTCTGCCGTCATTGGCGACCGCAGCTACCGCATAAAGATCAACCCAGCGGATGAAGAAGTGGTGAGAAAGACCATTAAAGCCATCAACGATAAAATCATTGAATTCAAAACACAATATGCAGGCAAAGACATGCAGGACTATATCGCCATGGTGCTGGTATGGTATGCCACCGGACAGCATGCCAGTATCACGGCCAGCGTAGAAAAGGAAAATCTTGCAGATCAGCTAACCAGCATTGAAAAATTACTTGATACCCATCTGGCCGGATAGAAAAAAGCTTGATTTCTTTTATTTTAAGAATTCCGCTTATCTCTTTTGACGGAAATAAAGTCCCACAGCCTGATTTCATCTGTTGCCCACCGTTTTGTATCTTCGCCGACTACATACTCGTTTCAGTATGATTTTATTATTAAGAAATAGTATTGTGCCACAATTAAACAAAAACATTCATGGATCCGAATATATTATACATCATCATAGGTGTTGCCGCCCTCGTCGTGGGCCTTGTAGCGGGTAAGCTCATTTTTGCCAAAAATACCCGCAAAAAAGTAGAAGAAGCCGAGCTCCAATCACAGACCATATTAAAAGAAGCCGAACTGAGAGCCGAAACTATCCGGAAAGAAAAAGAACTGGAGGCCAAGGAAAAGTTTGTGCAGATGAAAGCTGCTCACGAAAAAGAAGTGAATGAGCGGAACCGGAAGATCAACGATACCGAAAACCGGATCAGGCAAAAAGAGCAATCCATTAATCAGAAAGAAGGAAATCTTGATAAGCAGATCAAGGAAAATGAGGCCATCAAGGAAAACCTGAACCGCCAGATTGAACTGGTGAACATTAAAAGAACGGAGCTGGAAAAACACCAGGAAGAACATATTCGCCGCCTTGAAAAAATTGCTGGCCTGTCAGCTAATGAAGCCAAAGCCCAGTTGGTTGAAAGTCTGAAACATGAAGCGCATACCGCTGCCCTCGGAATGCAACAGGAAATAATTGACGAGGCAAAACAAAAAGCGAATAAAGAGGCAAGAAAAATTATTATACAGACCATCCAACGTACTGCCGCTGAGCAGGCAATTGAAAATTCCATCACTGTTTTCAACCTGGAAAGCGATGAAATAAAAGGACAAATCATTGGCAGAGAAGGCAGAAATATCCGGGCAATTGAAGCTGCTACGGGGGTTGATCTGATCGTAGATGATACTCCCGAAGCGATCCTGCTTTCTTCCTTCGATCCGCTCCGCCGGGAGATAGCAAGGTTAAGTTTGCAAAGATTAGTAGCCGATGGTCGTATTCACCCTGCAAGGATTGAAGAGATAGTTGAAAAAACAAAAAAACAGATTGAAGAACAGGTAATGGAGATCGGTGAAAGAACAGTAATCGAATTAGGTATTCATGGTTTGCATAAAGAATTAGTGAGAATGGTGGGCAGGATGCGGTTTCGTTCTTCTTATGGGCAAAACTTGCTGATGCATAGTCGGGAGACAGCAAACCTTTGTGCCACCATGGCTGCTGAGTTGGGACTAAACCCTAAACTGGCTAAAAGAGCCGGGCTGTTGCATGACATTGGAAAAGTATCAGATGAGGAAAGTGAGTTGAGCCATGCCTTGTTGGGAGCAAAACTGGCAGAGAAATATGGTGAAAACCCTGCTGTTGTTAATGCGATAGGTGCCCATCATGATGAAATGGAAATGCAATATGTCATCTCCCCCATTATCCAGGCATGCGATGCTATTAGTGGCGCCAGACCCGGTGCCAGAAGGGAGATTATGCAGCAATACCTGCAAAGGATCAAAGACCTGGAAAATCTGGCTATGTCTTACAATGGAGTTGAAAAGGCCTATGCCATTCAGGCTGGCCGTGAGTTAAGAGTCATTGTGGAAGCAGATAAAGTAACCGATCAGGATTCTGACAAACTCTCTTTTGAAATAGCTCAGAAAATTCAGACTGAAATGACCTTCCCGGGGCAGATAAAAGTGACAGTGATAAGGGAGAAAAGAGCTGTGAATGTAGCCAGATAATGTGTTTAGTTATTGGGTATTAGGAATTTGGAGTAAAGGGAAGAAAATAGCCACATAAAACCCTAATTCTAAATTCCACAGCTTTCCCTTACCTTTACCTCCCTAAAAATCAAGAAAATGAACGCCATTGCATATGTACATGAGCAGCTGACAGGCAAGAAGAACTACCCTGCATTTAAGCCCGGTGACAATATCACTGTAAATTATAAGATCATTGAAGGCAACAAGGAAAGGATCCAGTCCTTCAAAGGTGATGTGATTAAAAAACAAGGCACGGGCCACACTGCCAGCTTCACTGTCCGTAAAATTTCTGATGGCATTGGTGTAGAAAGGGTTTTTCCTTTCTATTCTCCGAATATTGATTCAATAGAACTGAATAAAACAGGCCATGTGCGCCGTGCTAAACTTTTTTACCAGCGCAAACGTAGTGGTAAAAGTGCAAGGATCCGTGAAAAACGTATGGCCACTGAAACTGCAGAGTAATTTTTCTGATAAAATCATTCCAAAAAGTCCGGTTCATCGGGGCTTTTTTGTTTTTTATCTTTAAAAGGCAAGTATTTGTTCCTGAAGTTTTAAGTACTTATTATCTTTGACACTTAATAATCTGATTATGGTACAACCTGTTTTACTGGGTATGCTGGGCACAAATGAGATCATCATTATCCTGGTGATTGTATTACTTCTGTTTGGTGGCAAAAAAATCCCTGAGCTGATGCGTGGCTTGGGTAAAGGTGTCCGTGAATTTAAAGATGCGAAAGACAATGTGAAGAAAGAAATTGAAGACAGCACCAATGAGATTAAAAGCTCACCCAACGCCAAATAATCATTCTATTTTTTTTACTCTTGCAAAAAGTCAACTCTTTTGTTTGAGTTTTCTTCCATTGAGCAATATCATGCCCAATTAAAGGAAGGAAAATTCTCCTGTTTGCAGGCAGTTGAATATTATTTACAGCAAATCAGCGCTGCTAAACACCTGAATGCTTTTATTGAGATTTATGCTGAAGAAGTATTGCAAAAAGCGAGGGAGCTCGATGAATACCGCAAAGCAGGTAAGTCAACAGGCAAACTGCACGGAGTGGTTCTTGCATTAAAAGATGTTATTTGTTATAGAGACCATCAGATTTCTGCATCCTCCAATATTTTAAAAAACATCACTTCTTTATATTCAGCAACTGCTGTTGAAAAACTGCTGGCTGAAGAGGCTATCATCATTGGCAATTGTAACTGTGATGAATTTGCAATGGGTTCCACCAACGAAAATTCCGCCTATGGAAAAGTTTTAAATGCATTGGATGAAACAAAAGTGCCGGGTGGTTCGTCCGGTGGTTCGGTTGTGGCAGTACAGGCAGGTCCTTGCATGATATCATTAGGCAGTGATACAGGTGGCTCAGTAAGACAGCCGGCAGATTTCTGTGGTATTATTGGGATGAAACCAACTTACGGAAGGGTTTCCAGGTATGGATTAATTGCCTATGCTTCTTCGTTTGACCAGATAGGAGTTTTTGTAAACAATATCTCAGATGTTGCAAAAGTATTGGAAGTGATTTCTGGACCTGATGAATATGACAGCACCGTTTCTCATAAAGAAGTTCCGGCATATTCAGCGAACCTGGTAAATGAAAAAAAATCAGGTTTGCCTGTTTTGAAGAAACTTTGAAACATCCCGGAAATGATCCTGAAATTTCATCTTCCATCCTAAAATATATTGAACAATTAAAACAGGATGGTCATACTGTGAATTCCGTTAAGTTTGATCTTCTTGATTACATTGTTCCGGCTTATTATGTATTAACCACTGCAGAAGCTTCTTCCAATCTTTCAAGGTATGATGGTGTAAGGTATGGATACCGCACTCCTGAAATTAATACTGATCTGACTGAATTTTATAAAAAACCAGGTCAGAAGGTTTTGGAAAAGAAGTGAAGCGAAGAATCATGCTTGGCACATTTGTGCTTAGCGCCGGTTATTATGATGATTATTATACCCGTGCACAAAAAGTAAGAAAACTGCTAAAAATTAATATCGACAATATCTTCAGCGAATATGATGCACTGTTGCTTCCAGCCTCTCCTGTAACTGCTTTCAAGGCAGGAGAAAAAATGGATGACCCAATAGCCATGTACCTCGCTGATATTTATACGGTAATGGCCAACCTGATGGGTGTTCCCGCGATCTCCTTACACTTATATAAAAATAGCAACGGAATGCCTTTTGGCCTGCAGCTAATGAAAAAAAGATTTGATGAATTAACTTTGTTACAGATTTCACATCAAATGATGCAAATGAACAGGAATAATAACTGAATGAAGGCATGAGAAATGTGAAGCATATATTAGTTTCTGTTTGGTCCCTGATATTGTTTGTCAATTCTGCACTTGCAGACAAACAACAACATAACCCTGCTGTTCCGGTTGTTCCCGCAGATACAATTATCATCACAAAAGATTCGCTAATCACAACTCCAATCTCTATAAATGACCCAAAGCTTGGTTTTAAAAATCTTTTTGAAGCTGCTGTACTTGGAGACGGTGTTAACCCAGCCAAGTTAAACCCGATGGCTATCAGTTTTGTAAAGGATTATATTTCAAAAAATGGAGAAGGACTGAAAAGTATGAAGCAATGGGCTTTCCCGTATTTCAATATGATGGATGCTGTATTAACCCAGCATGGCTTGCCCAAGGAACTGAAATACCTTGCCGTTATTGAATCAGGACTGAGATACAACGCAATTTCCTGGACAGGTGCTGTGGGTCCATGGGCCTTAATGCCTGCGGCAGCAAAACAGTATGGTCTCAGTATTTCCCGGCATAATGATGAGCGTCTTGATTATTACAAAAGCACCCATGCAGCAGCAGCCTTGATTACAGATTTGTTCGCCAGATACGGCGACTGGTTATTGGTAATTGCCGCATACAATGGTGGCCCCGGCAATGTAAATAAAGCGATAAAAAAAAGCGGCGGCAGTAAAGACTTCTGGACACTGCAATATTATTTACCTAATGAATCAATGAACCATGTAAAAAAATTCATTGCCACACATTATATCATGGAAGGTGAAGGAGGCATAACTACCGTGACAAAAGCAGAGATGAAAGAAATACTTACCAGCGGCAATGTGAACCTGAGCAAGGACGAAATAAATAATTCAAAAGTGCAAGCGATTACCGGAAGGTATAATTCATCGGTGATCACCAAACATATTGAAATGGACATTGTTACATTTAACCGCTATAACCCCGGTTTTGACAGCCAGGTGGGCACCAATGCCAGTTATGATCTTCGCCTTCCGGCTGATAAAATGGATATCTTTCTGACCAAAAAAACCGAAATTCTTAATGAGTCCTTGCAACTGCTATTAAATCCTTCAGGAAATAAAGGATGAGGCGGATGACCATTTTGGTCTCCTCAAAGTTGCTGACAGAAAAGTTGCAGTTAGTTAAGGATGCCTTGTTCAAAAATTATTAGTAAAAATTCCATTCGAAGGATTGATCAGTAATCGTCCTCTTCATCATCATCGTAATCCTTATCGTTGAAAAGGTCTTTGAATTCATCATCTTCAAATTTAAAATCATCATCATCATCTCCACCTTTTTTACCTCCGATACTTTTTTTGCCTTTTGATTTGGGAATATCAAACTCATCAAAGTCCGGATCCCAGTTTTCTTCTTCCTCGGGTTTTTCCCATTCATCCGGTCCGTCATCTACATCATCATCATCATCGTCACTTGATTTTTTAGATGATACGGCAGTCTTGCTTCCCTTACAGGCAACAGGATTATCCATCTCATCTTCTTGTTCATCATCATCTTCTTCTTCCATCTGTTTCTTGGGCTTGGGAGATGCTTTTTTAGCTGCACCCCTGGCAGTTGATGAACCAGTTTTCCCAATGGATTTTTTTTCCTTATCAGATTTTGATGCCATAGTCTAAAAGGATTGTTGCTGTAAAATTTCAGCGAAGTTTTTAATTCGCCAAATTTTCAAAATTATTTTTTTATGTTACCTGAGCAGGATCAGTTAAAGAAATAAAATTATACAATCTTAATGATCTGCTCTCTTCCCGGCCCGTTGGAAATATACCCGATGCTGACACCAAGATATTCATTAATAAAATGAACGTATGTTTTCATGGTCTCAGGCAAGCTGGCGTAAGATTTCGCTGCACTGCTTGCTGTATTCCAGCCCGAAAACGATTTATATACAGGCTCCGGTTTTTGCCTGTCCATCTGAAATGGTATCTCACGGCTTTCTTTTCCATTCAGCTTATAAGAAGTGCAAACCTTTAATTCTTTAAAGGAATCCAATACATCCGCCTTGGTCATTACAATCCTGGTTACCCCATTGATCATACAGGCAAAGTGTAAAGCCACGACGTCGATCCAACCGCAACGTCTAGGGCGGCCGGTTGTGGCACCAAACTCATTCCCAATTTTTCTTAATTCCTCACCAGTTTCATCAGTCAGTTCGGTAGGAAAAGGTCCACTGCCGACCCGGGTACAATATGCTTTGGTTACGCCAATCACATCTTTGATATGTTGAGGCGCAATACCCAATCCGCTACACACACCTGCTGAAATAGTGCTGGAGGAAGTGACATAAGGAAAAGTACCGAAATCAATATCCAGCATACTTCCCTGCGCTCCTTCGGCTAATACTTTTTTCCCTGATCTTATGGCATCGTTAATGAAATATTCGCCATTAACAATGTTCAGCTTTTTCAAAAATTGCAATGCCTCGAAAAATTCTTCTTCCCATCCACTGATGTCTTCCTGGAAATTGTAGTTATCAAGCAACCGCTGGTGCTTAAGCCGGAGTTTGATATATGAGGTTGTAAAATTCCTATCCAGCACATCTCCCACCCGCAGTCCGTTTCTTCCTGTTTTGTCCATGTAAGTAGGCCCGATCCCTTTCAGTGTAGAACCTATTTTTTGATTCCCTTTTGATATTTCAGCCGCTTTGTCCAATGCCCTGTGTGTTGGCAATATCAGATGAGTCCGTTCGGAAATGAAGAGATTTTTTTTGAGATCAATGCCGAACGATGCGACAGTATCACATTCTTTTTTCAATACTACAGGATCCAGCACTACTCCATTCCCGATCAGGTTAATCGTTCTTTCATGAAAAACACCGGAAGGTATCTGGTGCAGCACCACTTTTTTGTCTGAAACATATAATGTGTGGCCAGCATTGGGCCCGCCCTGAAAACGGGCAACTATATCATAATCCTTTGCAAAAAAGTCAACGATCTTTCCTTTCCCTTCATCGCCCCATTGGAGGCCGAGTATTACATCTACCATTTTTTCAGATATTAATCAGCGAGAAGCCTGCCTTCACTGAACCTGCCTGTCGGCAGGCAGGCAAAAATAAGGGTTCGCAAAAAGGCATGGGAATGAAATCATGTTTCACCTGCAAATTTTATTCAGAAAAGCAGAATAGTTATCAACGTATCAGCGTTACAGTTCCCTTTTTTGAAATCACTTTATTACCCTTTGTCATTCCTTCTGCAATCCACACATACACCCCGCCTGGCTGTTCAACGCCACCAAATTTGCCATCCCAGCCATCATTCAGTTTGTTAGTAGAAAATAACAATTGCCCCCAGCGGTTAAAGACCCTGAAATAGTTGATGGATGCAATACCAACAGGGAACGGGGTAAACTTATCATTCTTGCCATCACTGTTAGGGGTAAACCCGGTAGGAACATAAATATCCGGCCCGGTGTACACTTTTATTCTTACATAACCTTCGCCCTTGCAGCCGGCAATAGTAGAAGCAGTAACCTGATAGAGTACATCACTTCCTATGGGGTCAACGGTCACCACCGGATTGGCGATATAGGGATTGCTGAGCCCGGTGGCAGGTGACCAGATATAAATATTGGCACTGGATGTGGCATTTAGCTGAAACTGGTCGCCCGCATAAGCTACCGTATCAAAGGGGAATGTTTTTACTTTTATCGGCGGCGTCACATCCACTATCACATCATCGGTAACCAGCGATGTACAGCCAAAAGCATCCCGCACCTGCAACAAAGTATAGGTGATGGTTTTCGCAGGAGTTGAAACAGGGTTAGCCACTGTGGTGCTGCTCAGGTAAGTGGAAGGTGTCCATGTGTATTGTGTGCCGCCCGACCCCTGCAACTGGTAACTCTGCCCGTAACAGATAAATGCATCAGGGCCGGCATTGGGTATTGGCAATGCATTCACATTTACTATTACATCATCTGTGGCGGTGCAACGGCCATAGGTGATGGTTACAATATATTGTGTTGTAACTGTTGGATTGGCCACCGGGTTTGGAATGGCAACGTTGCTCAATCCTGTTGCCGGCGTCCATGCGTACTGAAGTCCATTCGACACCAATTGCAGTTGGGTGGATGTTCCTTCGCAAATGGTTACATCTGTTTGAGGTGTAAATGTAAGATCGTTGGTTAATCCTACCGTTGTATTGAATATTGTGCTGCACCCAAGATTATCTTTTACAGTTACGGTATAGTTACCCGGTGCCACATTAAATACATTACCAGCCTGCCAGGTTGCCCCACCATCAATCGAATAGCTGTATCCTGCATTACCGCCAGCTGCATTTACAGTTATTATGCCATCATTGCCTCCATTGCAGCTTGCGTTGCTGTTGGATGAATTAGCTGTCAATATTGTGGGTTCGGTTACTGTCGCTGTTTGTGTTTTTGTGCAATTATTACCATCCCTTATAATGATATTGTAGTTGCCCGCCGCTACATTGAATGTGTTACCAGCCTGCCAGGTTACTCCCCCATCAATCGAATACTGGTAAGGTGCAACTCCGCCTCCGGCTGTGATGGTTATAATGCCGTTGCTTTGTCCATTACATACAACCGGTACTGTAGAAGCCGAACTGCTCATTGCTGAAGGCTCCAAAACAATTACGTTCTGCGAACCCAGGCAACCATTGCTTTCACGATAGTAAACAGTATAGGTTCCTGCAGAAAGACCATTAAACACATTACTTGCCTGCCAGGTTACTCCATCCAATGAATATTGATATGGTGGTGTTCCAATTACCGGCTGCGTGACTGTTATAGAACCTGTGGCTCCGCCATTACACAATACATCTGAGTGGGAAACTGTGGTGGTCAATACCGGGCCCGCTGTAACAGTTACAGAAATGGAGTTGCTGATACATGTTGCAGCATCTGTAACCACAACGGTGTGATTACCTGCCGGCACATTGAGGAAAGTATAAGGGGCTCCTCCCGGCACAAATGGTCCACCATCAAGAGAAAAGGTAAACGGTGCTATGCCATTAGTGGGTGTTACTGTTATTGTTCCATCGTTAGCACCACTGCAACTGGTGGCTCCCGAAGTTGCACTGGCAACAAAAGCCGGTCCTGAAGCTACATTCACATTAAGTGTAACTGTACAGCCAAAATTATCTGTTATCAAAACTGTATGAGCGCCGGCTGCAACCCCTAAAAATGTATAGGGATTTCCGCCGCTTTGGGCAGCGCCTCCATCCAGACTGTAAGTAAAGGGAGCAGTTCCTGTTGTTGCGTTGGCTGTAACAGTGCCATCATTTACTCCCGGGCAGGAAGTGGCTGCCTGTGTCAAAATACCATTAATACCCGGACCTGCGGTCACAGTCACATTGATCGTCCTGGTACAGCCAAAATTATCTGTAATTAAAACTGTGTGTGCCCCTGCAGAAACATTTGTAAATGTATATGGATTGCCCCCGCTTTGCGCAGGCCCGCCATCCAGGCTATAAGTAAATGGAGCTGTACCTCCGGTTGCATTAGCAGTGATAGTTCCATTATTCACTCCGGCACATGCAGTAGCCGTACTCGACCCAATTGCCGTAACACCTGCACCGGCAGGAACATTTACATTCAGTACTAATGATGTGCAGCCGGAACTAACATCAGTAACCAAAACAGTATGAGGACCTGCACTAACATTGGTAAAAGTGAAAGGTATTGCACCCGGAACCGCTGCTCCTCCATCCAGTTTGAAAGTATAGGGGCCTGTACCTCCTGCTGAGGTGACTGTAATAGTTCCATTATTCACTCCGGCACATGCAGTAGACGTAAAGCTTGTGGTTGCGCTTATATTACCATTTAGAGAAATCGTCACAGGAATAGTAATAGAACAAACTGCAGGGGCATCCCTTACCCACACGATGTAGGAACCTGCAGCAAGTCCTGTAAAAATATTACTGGCTTGCCAAGTTGTTCCATTAAGAGAATATTGATACGGTGCAGTGCCGCCACTTACTCCGGTTACTGTCAATGTTCCGTTGCTTGTGCCGCAACTTGCAGAAGTAGGGGCGACATTTGCTGTAAGAGGATTGGCCCGGTTTACCCGCACTGTATCCATTCCGAAAATTTCAACCGTTGGATCATCAATTTTTTCATAAACCGATTTGACAATATAAGAAGTAATTGCCCCGGCAGGAGCACAAACGTTGGGAAATGAAGCTTCTAATACTCCGCTGGAATAAGGTGCGGTTGTTCCGGTAATAAGCAAGTTCCCACTCATATTATACAACTCGACCCGTTTGAAAAGAGAAGGTCCCGCATTAGGAACTAATCTCCAGGTCTCATTCATACCAATCGAACCCCAGGGGGGGTCACTCATTTTTCTTAACGGAGCCGTCATACCCAGTGTTCTTGTAAAATCCTGGATACCCACCATCGCTTTGCCCCCATTCCATGTAGTGCAAATTTGTTTATCGAAAATCTTGACTTCAATAATACCGGTCGATTCATACAAAATAATCTGATGAGTATTTTCAATAAGGCTGGTGCATTGAAATAAGGGTACTTTATAAAAACTCAGTATCCATCTTCTGTGTGGTGCTGTGCCAAAGAGCTGATACTGGATTCGCTGATTGGGTGAAGTTGGCTGACCCGGAAAAAGATCATGATAAGGTCCCATGATCAATGCCCGATCATATTGCGTATTGGGCAGATTACCCCGATCCTGCCAATGTGAAAAACCTCCGGCTAATGATATATCAAAACTTAAGTATCCGTTTGTACTTGCAACCAAATCATTGTACACAGTTCCATAAAACGGGAAAGGAAAGCCAATGTTGATCACACTACTGTACCTGTCATCAATTGTAAGATTTGTCGGAGTACCGGCAGGATCATTAGGCTGGGCATATATTGGAAAACAACCAGGGATATTACTTCCGGGATTCAAGGAATAGGATGTGGACAAACGATGAAGATCGGGGATAAGAGCTTTTAAAGTAATACACAGATTTGTAGGACAACCCGGAACTAAAGTATCTCTGGAACAGTTAAATGAAAAATTTTGCGCTTTTAGCGAATCAGAAAAATAAATTAAACAGCAAACAACTGTCGTCAGCCTCAACAAATACAGTCTCATTTTTGGTTTAAAATTTGGATGGTTAAATAAGGATGCCGGAAAGGGCAACAAGGTAAGAAAATTATGGGTTTAATTGAAGCGTTTGGCCGACTTGATTGTGGACAAAAAAAGAGCCGGTCTTTACGACGGTATATCCTCCATATCGTACCGTTCCACCGATTCAATGCCCGGAAGGTTCAGCAAACGTTGTACGAGGTTATCCAGTTCTTCCTTGTCATGTACATACAGTTTGATATTGCCTTCAAACAGGCCTTCTTTGGCTTCAATGGTAAGTGCAGAAATATTAATTTTCAACTCGCCTGAAATAAGCATGGTGATCTTGTTTACCACACCCACATCATCTATGCCTACTAGCTTCACACCGGTAAGGAAGGATATCTCTTTGTTCTTGGCCCATTTTGTTTTCACCACTCTGTGTCCATAACTTGCGAGTAGCTTGGCTGCATTGGGGCAGTTGGTGCGATGAATAGTAAGCCCTTTGCCCGTTGTAACGAATCCAAATACATCATCACCGGGAATAGGTTTACAGCAATTAGCAAGGTTATAAACGATCTTATCACTGCTTTCACCAAAGATCACCAGCTCAGCATCTTTTTTTGCAATCACCTGATGGTGAGGAATGATCTCTGGTTTTTCAACCTGCAGCTTAACAGGTTTTGGCGATTCTATCCTGTCACCGATGACTTTGAATTCCTTTAATTCTTTCAGATCAATATTCTTTACTGCCACCTGGTAAAACAAATCGAGGTTGGAAGGAAGCTTATACCATTGAACCAGTTCATCAATATTATGCTGATTCATGGAAGCACCCATACCTTCCAGTTTTCTTTGCACTGCATACTTACCTTCATCCGCCACTTTTCTTTTTTCTTCTTTCAATGCATCTCTGATTCTTCCTTTTGCCTTGGAAGTAACGACGAATGTGAGCCAGTCTTCGGAAGGTTTTTGTTTGTTGCTGGTGATGATCTCCACCTGATCTCCGCTTCGTAGCTTATGACTGATAGGCATCAGCTTATGATTCACTTTTGCACCAATGGTTTTAATTCCAATAGCGCTGTGAATGGCAAAAGCAAAATCAAGCGCCACCGAACCCACCGGCAGCATTTTTACATCGCCCCGTGGAGTATAAACATAAATTTCTTCAGCTAAAAAACTGGTCTTGAAATCCTGCAGAAAATCAATGCTGTCGGTTTCCTGGTTGCCGATCACTTCCCTGATTTGATGAAACCATTTGTCGAACCTGCTTTCGTCGCTGGTTTCTTCTTTATACTTCCAGTGTGCCGCAAGTCCTTTTTCTGCAATTTCATTCATTCTCTTTGTACGTATCTGTACTTCCACCCATTTACCCTGGGGTCCCATCACCGTGGTATGCAGGGCTTCATATCCGTTTGCTTTTGGGTTGCTGAGCCAATCTCTTAATCGTTGAGGTGAGGGCTGGTATTCATCAGCAATGATGGAATATACTTTCCAGCAATCTTCCTTTTCTTTTTCTGTAACTGAATTTAAAATGATACGAATGGCAAAAAGGTCGTACACTTCTTCAAAGCCTACCTCCTTTTTCTTCATTTTATTCCAGATGGAATGAATGCTTTTGGGTCGGCCGTATATCTCTGCATCAAGGCTGCCTTTCTCCAATTTCTCTTTTAAAGGTTTGATAAATTCATTGATATATTTAGACCGTTCTTTTTTTGTTTCAGCTAATTTCCTGGCAATATCCTTATACACATCCGGCTCCATGTATTTCATGGCCAGGTCTTCCATCTCTGTTTTAATATTGTAAAGTCCCATCCGGTGTGCCAGAGGAGTATATACATAAACCGTCTCAGAAGATATTTTTAATTGCTTTTCCCTCTTCATGCTTTCCAATGTCCTCATATTATGCAGGCGGTCGGCAAGTTTAATAAGTATCACACGGGGATCGTCAGTGAGTGTGAGTAATATCTTTTTAAAATTCTCAGCCTGTTGTGACGCATTTACGTCAATGACGTTTGAAATTTTGGTAAGCCCGTCAACAATGCGGGCTATCTCCTGCCCGAATTCTCTTTCCACATCCTCCAGTGAAATATCAGTGTCCTCCACCGTATCGTGCAATAATGAACAGATGGTGGAACGAATACCCAAGCCGATTTCATCCACGCAGATCTTGGCAACGGCGATCGGATGAAGGATATAAGGCTCCCCGCTATTGCGCCGCATGGTTTTATGGGCTTCAGCGGCCATTTCAAAAGCTGTGCGGATGAGGTTTTTATCTCCAGGCTTTAATTTCGACTTCAATACTCGCAGCAGGGAACGGTATTCCCGGAGGATAAGTTTCTTCTCTTCCTCCTCATTCAGGTTATACTTAGGTATTTGCGCAACGGTATCCATTTTTAACTTACGAATTTAGTCAAAAATCGCCGGTTTTAAAGGATGAAATGGCCTACATTTGCAGCCCAAATTGCTGGTGTGGTGAAATTGGTAGACATATCCCGACAAGGGTCGGGACACCGCAAGCCAATAAAGATTTTTTGAAACAGCGGGTGTGGTGAAATTGGTAGACATACCAGACTTAGGATCTGGCGCCGCAAGGCATGGGGGTTCGAGTCCCTCCACCCGCACCACCTCAGCCTAAATCCCTCTCCACAAGAAGAGGGACTTTAATTAAAAATTTGCATTATATGGCAACAATCACCAAAGAAAACATCGGCCTGCTGCATGAAAAGCTTACGGTAATTCTGGAAAAGACCGATTATCTTCCAACTTTTGAAAAAGCTTTAAAAGAATACAGCAAAAAAGCAAACATTCCCGGTTTCAGAAAAGGAATGGTGCCATCGGGTCTTATCAAAAAAATGCACGGACCGTCACTTTTTACCGATGAAGTACTGAAATCTGTTGACCGTGAACTCGTCGGTTATATCCAAAAAGATAAACTCGACATTTTTGCACAGCCTATTCCTGTTGAAGCGGACATACAGCAGCTGGATGTAAACAATCCTGCTGATTACACTTTTCATTTTGAAATTGGCATGAAACCGGAGTTTCAGTTGCCTGACCTGGCAAAAGCAAAAACTACCCGCTATGTTGTTACTGTAACAGAGGACATGATCGATAAAGAGATCACCCGTCTGCAAAATCGTTATGGTAACATGAAAGATGAAGAAACGGTAACAACAGAAGAAAATGTACTAAATGTAAATTTTGTTGAGACAGATGCGGAAGGTAATACTATTGAAGGTGGCGCTGCAAAAGATAATTCGCTGCTAGTAAAATATTTTACCGAAACCAGTCGCAAAGAATGGATGGGTAAAAAGAAAGAAGATTTTATCGTTGCACAACTAAAAACCACTTTTGAAGAAAAAGAAAGAGAATGGATCATCAGCGATCTGGGATTAAAAGAAGACTCAACAGCAGCTGACAAGTATTTCAAAATAATCATTACTAAAGTTGGTCTGCTGGAAAAAAGAGAATTGAATGAAGAATTCTTCAATCAGCTCTATCCCAGTCAAAATGTGGTAACCGATTCAGAATTCAGGTCCAAAATAAAAGATGAGATACAGGCCTATTGGAATGGACAGGGCAGAAACCAGATACATGACCAGGTATTTCATCAGTTAGTCGACCATACAGAAATAAAATTCCCGGAAGGGTTTTTAAAAAAATGGATAAAGACACAGGGCAATGCAGTAAAATCCGATGAAGATGTAGATAAAGAATTTCCGAAATTTCTCAGTCAGCTGAAATGGACCCTGATCACTGATAAGATCGTTCAGGAAAATGCCATACAGGTTTCGCCGGAAGAAATAAGAGCTTTTGCAAAACAGCAATTGTTCAGTTATATGGGTGGCGCTAATCTTAGTGATGACCAGCCATGGGTAACTGATTATATTGAAAAGATGATGAAAGACCGGAAGTACGTGGAGGATTCGTACAACCGCATACAGACACAAAAAATATTTGAGTGGGCCGAATCACAGGTGAAACCATCAGATAAAGAGATCAGCGCTGAAGATTTTACGAAAATGGTGGAAGAACATCAGCATCATCACCATTGATTGTTTCAAGTTTGAAGTATAAAGTTTAAGGTTCTGGCAGTTCGGAACCTTTTTATTTTATGTCAAATCGTCTTAATTTCTTTATTTACTGCCACTGATTTTGTGATTTTCCCATTTGGACGGATATTTGAGGAATTCCGAAGTTGAAGTTTGATGCTAACATTAAACTTTAAACCTTAAACTTTAAATTGTTCACATGTCCTTTAATTCCGAATTCGAAAATTATGCAGTGAAGCACCGCGGCATTTCCAGTAATACACTGCACAGCTATGCATCTCATCTTGTCACAGCTATGACACCCAACATTATTGAAGAACGTTCATTGAACGTTGCTGTAATGGATGTGTACAGCCGCCTGATGATGGACCGAATCATCTTTTTGGGCTATCCCATCAATGATGAGATCGCCAATATTGTAACAGCTCAGTTACTTTTCCTTGATTCCACTGACAGGTCAAGGGATATTAATATGTACATCAACAGCCCGGGCGGAGCCGTTTATTCCGGTTTAGGTGTGTATGATACCATGCAATACGTTAGTCCCGACATTGCTACTATTTGCATCGGCGTGGCTGCATCCATGGCCTGTGTGTTGTTGGGAGCCGGCACGAAAGGAAAGAGAGCAGCTTTGAAGCATGCAAGAGTGATGATGCACCAGCCTAGCGGCGCTATCGGCGGGCAGGCCAGTGATATTGAAATAACCGTGAATGAAATAAAGAAATTGAAAAAAGAATTATACGAGGTAGTACACAATCACACAGGCAGGCCATTGGATCAGATCGAAAAAGATTTTGACCGTGACCACTGGATGACAGCCATGGAAGCAAAAGAATATGGACTGGTGGATGAAGTACTGTTGACCAACCTGAGAAAACAAAAGAAAGATTAGGCTAAGAGATAAAAGGAGTGAAAGAGAAAAAGAGTTTCTGTTTTCAGATTCATTCTGGCCCCGAAGGGGCTGAATGTTGGTAGAACAAGAGAAGAATTGTTTTCGGAACCCCATCGGGGTTCAATGCAGATGAGTAATGAACAGAACGATGAAAGGTGCGACGCAAGGGACGATGCCATGAAAAACAAAAGATGGTTAAATAAATAAAAGAAATAATAACAATATTAATATGAACCGTAAACAATTTTTACCCCGTATCCCGATAGCCATCGGGAGGAAAGCCGATGATGAAGATGAACAGGAAAGAGAAGATAAGAGAGATGACCTGATGATGCTGAACAAGAGACTGGAAAAATATTTCTTCGAAAGAAGAAGTGTTTACCTGTGGGGAGTGGTGGATGAAAAATCTGCAAGAGAAATAGTTACCAAACTTCTGTTACTGGACGCAGATCAACCAGGAGAAGAAATAAAATTCTTCATTAATAGCCCTGGTGGAGTGGTTACAAGTGGTATGGTGATGTATGATACTATGCAGATGATAAAAAGCCCGGTAAGCACCATCTGCATGGGCCTTGCTGCATCTATGGGCAGTATTTTATTGAGCGGCGGGGTAAAGGGTAAGCGTTTTATCTATCCGCATGGCGAAGTGATGATACACCAGCCATCCATCGGCGGCAGAATACAGGGTGTAAGCGCCGACCTGGAAATACAGGCCGAACAAACCAAAAGGGTTAAAGAAATCGGCGCAAAAATCCTAGCAAAAAATTGCGGCAAACCGGTAGATCAGATAATGAAAGACTTTGACCGGGACTACTGGATGGATGCCGATGAAGCTATTAAATATGGTATTGTTGATAAGCTAATCGATAAATTATAAGTTGCTAAAAACGAAGCATTTGATTTGAAAATACAAATAAAGCTGTTCTTTCCCAGAATGGTTTTATACTTTTGTGAGTTACGAATTCGTTTCAACCCCGTTATTCCTTAAGAAAAATGGCAAAAAATCCTTTACACTGTTCTTTCTGTGGCCGCAGCCGTGATGAGGTTAAGATACTCATCGCCGGCCAAGAAGGACATATCTGCGAAAACTGCGTGGAGCATGCCCGGGAGATCATTGACCAGGAGATCACCGTTAAAGATGATAAAACAACCTCCTCCTCCAAGCTTACCGTTAAGAAACCTGTCGAGATAAAAAAATTCCTTGATGAATATGTCATCGGGCAGGATGAGGCTAAAAAAGTGCTGGCTGTTGCAGTCTATAATCATTATAAGCGTTTACAGCAAAAGCATAATAATGCCACCAATGAGGTGGAGATAGAAAAGAGCAATATCATCATGGTGGGTGAAACCGGAACCGGAAAAACCCTTTTGGCAAAAAGCATCGCAAGGATGTTGAATGTTCCTTTCACCATTGTGGATGCCACTGTTTTTACCGAAGCAGGTTATGTAGGCGAAGATGTGGAAAGCATTCTTACAAGGCTGTTGCAGGTTTGCAACTACGATGTATCTGCCGCCGAAAGAGGAATTGTTTACATTGATGAGATAGACAAGATTGCCCGCAAGGGTGATAATCCTTCCATCACCCGTGATGTAAGCGGTGAAGGTGTGCAGCAGGGAATGCTGAAACTGCTGGAAGGAACTGATGTTTTGGTTCCCCCGCAGGGAGGAAGAAAACATCCCGAACAAAAACTCATTAAGATCAATACGCAGAATATTCTGTTCGTCTGTGGTGGCGCTTTTGATGGTATTGACAAGATCATTGCCCGCAGGGTGCAAACCAATACCATTGGCTTCAATGTGGATAAGGAAGCACAGGAAACAATGAAGAAGAACCTGCTGCGCTATGTAAATGCCACGGACCTGAAAGCATTTGGATTGATTCCCGAACTGTTGGGCCGTCTGCCGGTAGTTACCCATCTTGATCCTCTCGATGCTGTTACGTTGAGAGCCATACTTACCGAACCAAAGAATGCATTGGTAAAACAATACAACAAATTGTTTGAACTGGAAGGCATTCAACTGGCCATTGAAGAAGAAGTGCTCGACTTTATGGTGGAAAAAGCCATTGAATATAAATTGGGCGCAAGAGGATTGAGAAGTATCTGCGAAGGAATTCTCACCGACGCTATGTTTGAACTCCCTTCATCCAAGGAAACTAATTTCACTCTTGACCTGGAGTATGCAAGATGGAAGTTTGATAAGAGCAAGTTAAGTCTCCTCAAGGTCGCATAGTATTTTTGTCAGTAAGTCATAAAAGTCAAACTTGTCCACCGGAGTTTTAACGAAGGCGGGTTAGTCATATGCCGGAATTCACTCCGGCTTTTATTTTCCTTTAACTTCAGTATTTAAATAAGAAATCATGCAGGAACTGATTGATAAACTGAAAACCGAAGCCGGCCTAACCGATGAGCAGGCAAAAAAAGTAATCGAAACCATCAAAAAATTTGTGGTAGAAAAATTTCCGATGCTGGAAGGCGCCCTGAACAATGTATTTGGCAGGGAATGATTACTTAATATTCCTGCACTTTTTCCCTCTTGGAAAATTAGCTGCTTCATAAGGTGTCATTGCCCAATGGCAAGACTGAAATACAATAGCAGCAAGCATCAGCAATAAAATGATCCTGGTTTTCATAGTTAGCAGATTAAAGAATAAAATTAATTACTGCTTTTGGAAAATGAGGTAAAGAATTACGGGTGAAATATTCTTTTGAAGACTGAAAAACTACGAAGTGAAATTCATTTTAATTCCTTTGAATACAGAATTGAATCCACTATTGATTTTACGTTTTCCTTTATAGAGTAAGAAAGATTTGTGAGGTCAATATTTCTAAATCTGGTTCCGGATGAAGGCTGGGCAATATTAGGAGGAAACGGGATATTACTCCAGCCAGCCTTGAAAATAAATAAAGAATCATCCTTAGGCTGGATTTCAAGTGTTATACTAAGCCGGTTTAAAACATAGCGATGTTCTTGTCCTATTTTTCTAATCATATCGTCAGTGCCATTAAAATTGGCTCCTTTTGTAAAAACTTTTGAGGCAGCTCTTTTGGCTTCATCTTCCATTCGAAGTTTTGCTTCTTCCGGGGAAATCAATTCTATTTTATACCTCGCAAAGGCTTCTTTGAAATGATGCTGTATAAGGGTGTCTTTTCCCGCACCATTTATACTTAATTGAATTGGCAATACAGAAATCTTTTTAGAGGAAGGAGTCTGGCCTGATTCATGGGGTGGTGAGCAAAAATAATAAACAACGGTAGAATTGATACGTAGCATAGCCTTTTCATTTTTCTAATATACTAAAACAAACATCCCGGCGCTGAGGCCGGGATGAACTTAATGGGTACTTTCTTTATTTGGTTTTTCGTCGCTCAACGAAGCTTTGGCGTAGTTGAGCCGTCCTTTCTTTTTACTCCTTCCCTCAGGGATTTCCGAGCTTAGCGAAGGAAAGAAGTGAAACTCGGGGTGAGGTCAGCTGCACCCCCCTTGGTTGCCACAGTTCAGACACTTATAGCAAGTGCCGCTGCGCATCATGATGTGACCGCAAACATTGCAGGCCGGCGCATCACTCTGCATACTCTTGGTGGCAGCGCTTAATGCATCCAGGCTGCTGTCTGCTTTCACAGTTTGTGCCGCCCGTTGGTTTTTGGCAGGTTGCGGAGCCACTGCTCCCGATGCCGGTGTTACCCTCACACTGGATAATTCCGGGTTGGCATACTCCAGTGGGTTAGAAGGCACTTCATCCCAATCGTCTGCACCGGTATTCATCACCTCCGGTTTATCTAATACATGCACCAGATCTGTGCGTCCGAGATATTCATAACCCAACACCCGGAAGATAAAGTCAACAATGGATGATGTGGTCTTGATATTCGGATGTTCTACAAATCCGGAGGGATCAAATCTTGTAAAAGCAAATTTGTCAACAAATTCTTCCAGTGGTACGCCATATTGCAGGCCGATGGAAATGGCAATGGCAAAACAGTTCATCATGCTGCGCATAGTAGCCCCTTCTTTTGCCATGTCAATAAAAATTTCTCCTAAAGTACCATCACTGTATTCACCGGTGCGAAGGAACACGGCTTGTCCATTGATCTTTGCTTTCTGCGTAAAGCCCCGGCGCTTAGCCGGCAATGCCCGTCTCTCCACAATGCTGGCCAGCTTCCTTTTCAGTTTTGTATCGGGTGATGCCTGTACTCTTTTCTGCACTTCTTCCAAAAGTTCTTCAACCGTGAGTTTTCCTAAGTCCACAATATTTGATTCAAGTAACTCTTGTTGTCCGTTGACTGTTGTCAGTTGTCCGGCTTCTGACTTCTGACCCCCGTCCTGAGCGGAGTCGAAGGATGTTTTCTTCTTTTTATCACTCTTGTTACTGAGTGGCTGTGAAAGCTTGGAGCCGTCACGATACAGGGCGCAGGCTTTTAATCCTAATTGCCAGCTGAGCAGGTAAGCATTTGCAATTTCTTCCACCATTGCTTCATGGGGCAGATTTATCGTTTTGGAAATAGCGCCGCTGATAAACGGCTGGGTAGCTCCCATCATACGGATATGGCCATGCGCATGAATATAGCGCTGGCCTTTTTTACCGCATTTATTGGCACAGTCAAAAACGGGCAGGTGTTCTTCTTTCAAAAGCGGGGCGCCTTCCAGCATCCCGGTGCCGCATACATAATCGTTGGCGGCTTCTATTTGTTCATCAGTGAAACGAAGTGCTTCAAGCAAGCTCCATTCAAAGTCATTGTATTGCTCGGGAGTAAAGCCAAGGCGCTGCAGGCATTCTTCACCCAAAGTGTATTTGTTGAAAACAAAACCAATTTCAAAAGCAGTTACCGCAGCTCCATCCAGCCTTTTTATTTCATCAGCAATAAATCCTTTTTCGCTTAACGACTGATGATTGATGAAAGGAGCACCGGCAAATGAAGCGGTTCCAACAGCATACTTAATAATGGCATCTGTTTCTTTTTCATTGTACCCTAAATTCTTCAATGCTGCGGGCACAGATTGATTGATGATCTTGAAATAACCACCACCACTCAGTTTCTTGAATTTTACTAATGCAAAATCCGGTTCCACACCCGTGGTATCGCAATCCATCACCAGGCCAATAGTTCCCGTTGGTGCAATTACCGTAGCCTGAGCATTGCGATAACCATATTTTTCTCCTGACTCCACTGCATCGTCCCATGCTTTGCAGGCTGCTTTCAATAAATAATCGGGGCAATATTTTGCTTTTATCCCCTGTGGTTTCAGGCTCAGGTTCTCATATTCATCAGCATCATAGGCAGCAAGGCGATGATTACGCATTACCCGCATCATATGAGCTTTGTTCTCTTCATATCTTGGAAAAGCGCCAAGCGTCTTTGCCATTTCAGCGGAAGTTCTATATGCAGTTCCCGTCATGATAGCTGTGATCGCTCCTGCTATTGCTCTTGCTTCTTCACTGTCATAAGAAATTCCGCTTACCATCAGCATAGTACCGAGATTCGCATAACCCAATCCTAATGTTCTGTATTCATAACTCAGTTGTGCCACTTCCTTTGAAGGAAATTGAGCCATCAATACAGATATTTCCAATACAACGGTCCATAAGCGACAATTGTATTCATATCCCTCTACATCAAATACATTTTTCTCTGCATCATAAAACTTCATCAAATTGGTAGATGCAAGATTGCAGGCCGTGTTATCAAGGAACATATATTCACTGCAGGGATTGGAAGCCCTGATCTCACCTCCCTCGGGACAGGTATGCCATTCGTTGATAGTCGTGTTATATTGTGTGCCAGGATCAGCGCAGCGCCATGCAGCATATGAAATCTGGTTCCACAATTCTCTCGCAGGCACCTTTTTCATTATCCTGCCATCCATTCTTCCTTTGAGTTCCCAATCCTCATCCTGCTGAAGTCTTTCAAAAAATGAATTGGGAATGCGAACGGAGTTATTCGAATTCTGACCGCTTACGGTTCTGTATGCTTCGCCTTCATAGTCGCTGGGATACCCGGCATTAATCAATGCACCTACCTTTTTTTCTTCCTCTACTTTCCAGTTGATGAACTCCACGATCTCCGGATGATCCAGGTCGAGACAAACCATCTTTGCAGCACGACGTGTAGTACCTCCTGATTTAATTGCACCAGCTGCCCTGTCACCAATCTTTAAAAAGCTCATTAAACCCGATGATGAACCGCCACCGCTTAATTTTTCTCCTTCGCCACGTAGGTTGGAGAAGTTAGTTCCTACACCGGAACCATATTTAAATATCCTGGCTTCCCGTAACCACAGGTCCATGATACCACCTTCATTCACCAGGTCATCACTTACGCTTAAAATAAAACAGGCATGAGGTTGGGGCCTCTCATAAGCAGAAGTGGATTTCTTTAATTGTCCATAAGCAGGGTCGACATAATAATGGCCCTGCGGCTTGCCTTTTATGCCGTAGCTTTCATATAAACCAGTATTGAACCATTGCGGGCTGTTAGGCACACACATCTGTTTCAGGATGGAATAGACCAACTCTTCATAAAAGATCTGTGCATCCTGTTCTGAAGCAAAATAATTATTACGTTCGCCCCACACCCGCCAGCAATGAGCCAAACGATGTGCAACCTGCCTGGCAGATGTTTCCCTGCCGAGACTTCCGTCAGGTTGGGGCACACCTGCTTTACGAAAATATTTTTGTGCAAGAATATCCGTTGCGATCTGACTCCATTGTTTGGGAACTTCCACATTGTTCATCTCGAACACTACTTCACCGCTGGGATTACGGATAATCGAAGTGCGGTAGTCATATTCAAACTGATCGAACACATTCACGTCATGCCGGGTAAAGCGACGTGAAAACTGCAATCCCACCGAAAGACGGGAAGCCTTGGTTTTGGTAGCCATAACTAAAAAGAATTTCTCGGGTTAAGTAAAGGTTAACGTCTAGACGAAAATATTTTTAAGTAACCGTAATTCATAGTCAGAGATATTCACATTTTGTGGATAAGACAGGCTTGTACACTTATAATTCAAGCCTGTATTGAATCAGCGCATTTCTGCACAGTGAGTATCTTTTTTTTGACAAATTTTTTTTTGGAAAATCAACCCCGGTGTATTAAAAAACCTGTGTTACCAAAATGTTATGTGAAATGCAATTCTGACGGGCTTTTTTAGAATTCAATCCGCTGAAACGCCCGGTTGAAGCGGCTTTTATTCTTTCGGCAGCCCAAAACCCTTTGCAGCTCTACATTACATTCAATGCTTGTTTGGAAAATTTATTTTGGTTTATAATTTGTAAATTTTTCGTTTAAACATAACGTAAGTATGTGCTTATAAATCACAATTTCTTTTTTGAACAGGTTACTCATTTTTGATCTGTAATTTGAAACTAGAATCCTTTAAAAGGAAAAAACCGTAAGAGTATATACTATCTCACAATACGGGAAGTTTTTCGCATTTTTGCATTACCCAACCGCAGTACCGGATGAAGTCAATAATATATAACGGCCTGGCACAAAAGAAAAAGCAAGGAAAAAAATCCTTTGCTGTACTTATTGACCCTGACAAGGTGAATAAAGCGGATCTGGATGAACTGGTTGAACTTTCTGTTTCTGCCCATGTGGACTATTTGTTGGTAGGTGGTAGTCTTGTTATCTCCAATCATCTGGATGAGTGTGTGCAGCATATAAAACAGAATTGCGATATACCGGTGATACTTTTTCCGGGAAGTCCATCACAGGTAAGCAAATATGCTGATGCATTATTGTATTTATCACTTATCTCCGGCCGCAATCCCGAATTACTGATCGGTCAGCATGTAGTATCAGCTCCGTTTGTAAAACAAAGTGGATTAGAGATTATGCCCACCGGTTATATTGTTATTGATGGTGGCGCCCCCACCACTGTTTCCTATATCAGCAATGCCACTCCTGTGCCGCATGATAAGAATGAAATTGCTATGTGTACGGCGATGGCCGGTGAAATGCTCGGCATGAAACTCATATATATGGATAGCGGTAGCGGCGCCAAACGACCCATTACAGAAAGCATGATAAAAATTGTAGCCGACCATATTGAAGCTCCACTTATTATTGGCGGTGGAATATTACAACCTGAAAAAGCCTACCTGAACTGTAAAGCCGGCGCTGATGTGATCGTTGTGGGCAATGCGATTGAAAAAGATGCATCATTGATCAAAGAAATGAGTGATGCGGTGCATAGTGTGCCGGTAAAAGCCTGAATCATCTTTTTATTCTTTTCATTTAATTACATTTAGACATGCGATTCCGGGAAGTATTTTTTCTGAATGTATGTTTGTTTCCCTGCACATTATTATCTGCATAGCAATACCCTTTTATGCATTAAACCCCAATAGATGGTTTGGTGAACAGTCGTGTACGCAAAGCCTGCCAGGATAGTAAAGGCAGAATGTATTTTATGCCCGCCTGGTTCCCCTGCTTATTGAATCCATCAAAGAACAACAAAAGCAGATTGATGAACTAAACTACCCTCGCCTTGAAGGCGAGGGGTTTGAGGATGTCGCCTTGAAGGCGACTTTAGTCTCCGATTATTGAAAATTCATCATTGGTCTCGGCGCCATCATCCTGACTCTTAATGTACTCCATTATCACTTCATCTGTCACATTCCCAGATGTGGCTACAAAAT
>Ga0233424_10000545_pt1 | contig 45821 bp, 45 predicted proteins | sample Watercolumn_Towu_FD_181011 | JGI IMG/M metagenome (GOLD analysis project Ga0233424, IMG submission 181011) | Freshwater microbial communities from Lake Towuti, South Sulawesi, Indonesia - Watercolumn_Towuti2014_125_MG | ecosystem: Environmental > Aquatic > Freshwater > Lake | place: Indonesia...
AGTTACTCAAGTATTTGACTGATGCAGTGGATGCACTAAGATCAATTGATTCGCCGCCTGTGGTTATCTTGATTGGTACGGCAAGCATTTTGAGCTTGTTGTTGGTGGTATCACCAGAACCAAACACCGTTCCACTCACTTCTAGAGTGCTGCTTGCTTGACTCAAACCTGAGACAATCGTAGTCTTTGCCTTTTGTGTTGTAGAGAAACCCATGTTGAGAACGACAAAAGCTAAAGCCGCTGCTACGATTATTATTGATATGATAATAATAGTTCCTTCTAACCCCGATATGCCTCTATGGACTTTAATTTTCACATCATAATTATTTAGTTAGAAATCTATATTGTATAGTGTGTTTATGCTGATCAAATTAGCAATAAATGATTAAAAGAAAAAAAGAAATGTGATTGGTCTAAATCACTTTCTAACCTAAGTCTACAACAAGACTGGTGATGTTTGGAACTTGTCGTTCTACTGTAAGTGGTGAGCCACTTGGAACAACAATTTCAGTTCTTATTTTGTCCAGTGAGGTTGGTCTATCTCCTGATTTGTATGCAATAGCAACAACTGCATGTTCACCTTGGTCAAGGATAGAGTTGCTGTTAGAGTTTACAGTCCAGTAGATGATTGCCTTTGTGTTTGAAGGAACTGCTTGAGTGACTGGGTTCAATGTTATGTGTGTGCCCAATGTACTCTTTGCTTGAGTAAATGCAGTAGTGACGTTTACATATGTGCTTGACGGGATTGTTCCTGCAAAGATGTTATCATACTGAACTGAGTTGCTCAAGTATTTGATTGACGCAGTAGTGTTTGCTAGATTAACAGAGTCGCCGCCTGCTGCCACCTTGATTGGAAATGCTGTGACATTCAGGTATGGTGTAGTACAGCCTTTAGTAGACGATGTACAACCTATTCCAGTGACTTTGCCTGATACTTCCATAGCACTGCTTGCTTCGCTCAAACCTGCACTAATTGTAGTTTTTGTCTTTTGTGTTGTAGAGAAACCCATGTTGAGAACGACAAAAGCTAAAGCCGCTGCTACGATTACAAATGCAATCATAACAATTGCAGACTCGACGCCTATGACTCCTCTGTGGGATTGTCTGTGTCCTTTTCTAATAAGGTTCATTGGTTTTGTATGAGGATATCAGAGTATATCCTAGAGTGTGATCAGGATGATCAAACATTGAGTTGAGCTAAGATTAGATTGATTTTGGGGACTTTGCAAAATTACCAAAAAACCGTAATCATATGTTTGTTTGAATGAAACAGACAACAACTAAAATCATTATTATAATTTTGATTGTACATGTTCGCAAAAAATAATCACAATACCAAAAAACAAAATCAAAATTCCCATTTCAATTTTACAGGTGAAATACAATGAGTATTCATGAAGAATTATCTACAGCATTATCATATTTTGGTTTAGAAAAAACCGATGCCATGGTGTATCTGGGCCTGCTTCAGATGGGCTCTGTCACAGTAGGTACAATGTCTGCCAAGCTGGACATTGACAGAGGCAAGGCGTATCGATCTCTGAACAAGCTGAGAAATCTCGGCCTGATCACAACGACATTTTCCAATCCAACTATCTGCAAGGCAGTTGATCCAAAAGACGGCCTCACAACCATAATGCAGAGAAGAGAAGATGAAATTGTCACAATGCAAAAGCTTTCACGCAACATTGTTGAACAACTGCAACAGATCACAAGACCAGAGACCACTACAGAGATCTCTTCGTTTTCTATCATTCAGGGCAGGGCTAACATTTATGCAAGAATTGGCAAGCTAATCCAGGAATCCACAAAGACGATCTATGTTGTTACCACAGTAGAAGACATTCTGAGAATGTACCACACAGCCATACCAGAAAAGATCAAAATGTGCAAGCAAAACAAAGGCGATGTGAGAGTCCTGACTTGGACAAACAGCGAAAATCTGCTTCCACTAGTCAACAGACTAAATGCATCTGAGACAAGAATTGGCAAGCTTCCATCCAAATCCAGAATGATAGTAGAGGAAGGAAATCAGCTGATAATGTCTGGCTCTATCAAAGAGTCTATGGATCTCAATGACGACAACGACTCCATAATGTACACCAATTCCTCAGAGATGATAAACAACATGTACAGTCTTTGCACACATTTGTGGAAAAAGGCCAAGTCAATAGAACTATTGATGTAGTTTTTTACAAAATTTTTAAAAATTTTATCCAGTAATTGTTCTAAAGTGTGGATTTGAGCCTAGTCTGATAAAGGCAGAGTCTGCTTTTGCCATCTTTTTGTAGGCAGATTCATGTTTTGTTATGATTCCAAGTATGTCAAGTGCATCAGATACTTTGCCAAGCAATACAAATGATTTTGCCTTGTGATACAAAACATCCTTGTTATCAGAATCTAGCAATAATGCCTGATCAAATGCAGATAGTGCATCTGCGTGTTTTGTTGCAAGCTGCAAAGACTTAGCCTTTTGTATTATGACATCCAGATTATCAGGGTAGATTTTTTGGATTTTAGAAAAGCATTCTGCTGATTCATCATATTTGCCAACATATGACAAAAGGGCAGCCTTTTGGTACAATGCAGAGAAATTACTTGGATCACTTTCCAATATTACATCAACACAAGTAGATGATTTTTCATAGTCTCCCAGAATAGAGTAGAGTGTTGCCTTTTGTAGCATAATGTCATTGTTTTGGGTCTCGATTTTTTCCATACATGACAAGGCATCCTCGTATTTTCCCAAAGCTGTTAAGGCTTGTGACTTGTGATACAAAACATCTGATCTAATTGGAGTTATTTTATCAAAACATGCAATGGATTCAGCAAATCTGGATAGTTGTTGTAGTACAAGCCCTTTGTTGAATAATGAATCAGCATGATCTGGATATATTGCAAGAAAATTATCAAACACGCTTAGCGCTTGTTCTTTTTTGCTAGTATAAGAAAGACACAATCCGAAATAATACAGGGTTTGTTTGTATTGCGGATCTTTTGATAGGATCTGCTCAAGTAAGACTAGCGCTTCCTCGTATTTTGTGATTTTGATTAAAACATCTACTCCGGTGTATAGATTTTCAATGTTGGTTTGATCAAGTGCAAGTAATTTTTGACAATTATCGTATGCATCTTTGAATAGTCCTAATCCAAGAAGCGACTTTGTCTTGTACAATAAAGAACCCACGTGATTTGGGTTTGAATCTAGAACCAGATCTAGGCTAGATACGGCTGGCTCGAATTTGCCAAGACTAAACATGATTTTGCCTCTATGATACAGGGAATCTGTGTGTGGTTTTTTATCTATAATTCTAGCAAAGCAGTTTAGTGCATCAACATAGTTTTCAAGATTTTCCAATATGAGACCTTTGTCAAATAATGCATTGATGTGATGCGGATTAGATTTGAGAATTTGGTCCAGTATTACCAGTGCATCCTGGCTACGATCCATATTTGCTAAAAGATGCGCCTTTTGATACAATACATCTGCGTTGTTTGGGGTAATGGCCAGTGCCTTATTGTAGCAAGCTAATGCTTCGCCTGATTTTGACATTGCAAATAATGCCATTCCTTTGTGATACAGAGAATCAGCGTTGTTGGGATTGAGCGATAATGCTCTATCAAAGTATGATAGTGCTTCTGTTGGATTGGACAGTGATAATAACGCACGTCCCTTATGATATAGAATGTCTGCGTTGCTTGGAACAATGGTTAGTGCCTCATCAAAGCACGAATTTGCGTCTGAAAACGAGTCTAATTTTAGGCAAGAGATTCCCTTATGATATAGCGCAAAAACATGCTTTGGGTTTTTTGCAAGTATTTTGTCACATATCTCCAAAGATTTGTCATCTAGGTTCAACAAAGACAGGGTTTTTGCTTTTTCAAGTAGAATTGAGGGATTAGACTTGTCATACGATAACACACCATCAAAGCACGTCAGTGCATCAGCATGTTTGGATAGTTTGTTTAATGCTAAACCTTTTTCAAATAATGAAGATATGTGATTTGGGTTTTTTGCAAGTATTTTGTCATAGATTTCTATGGCATCACCGTATCGACCTGTGTTTGAAAACGATTTTGCAGCAGCAATACAGGCTTCTTGGTTTTCTGGTAGTATTGCCAAAACAGCTCTGTAATATTCTAGTGCCTTGGAATGATTGCCAAGATCTGCCAATAGTAATCCTTTGTTGTATAATGCACCAATACATTTTGGATCAATTGTCAATGCTCTATCAAAATGCAAAAGCGAGTTTTCATAGTATCCAAGTTTTTGCAATGAAAATCCTTTGTCAGTTAGGGTGTCAGCGGATTTTGGTTCTAACTGTAATGATTTATCATAGAGAATAATTGCTTCAGAGTGTTTTCCAAGAGCAGTAAGTGATGCTCCCTTGTGATGTAATGCGTCTGGGTTGTTTTGGCTTATTGATAATGCCTTGTCAAAGTATGATAGGGCTTCTGTGTGCCTGTTTAGCTTGCCCAGTGTCACTGCCTTTTTGAATAAAGAGTCAAAGTGGGTTGGGTTGATTGCCAGTGCTCTATCAAAGTATGATAGTGCTTCGGTTGGATTGGACAAAGATAGTAGAGTGAGGCCCTTGTGATAAATAGCGCCAAAGTGTTCTGGCTCGAATTCCAGTATTTGATCAAAGTATCCTAGTGCCTCTGATTGCCTATTGAGGCCTATTAATGCAATGCCGTTTCCATATAATGCAGATACATTTGACGGGCTTGTCTTCAGTGCCCTATCAAAATAAGCCAAAGACTCAGTTGCCTTGCCAATATCACATAATGCTTTGCCTATATTTGCAAGAATTACATCATTGTTGGAATCTAGTGTTAGCGCTTTTTCAAAATACACTAGTGCCTCAGTGTTGTTTGATGTATGTGATAATGCAAGACCTTTACGATACAGAATGTCTGCATTGTTTGGACTAATTGCAAGTGCCTTGTCAAAATATGAGAGTGCTTCCGAGTATTTTCCCAAATGCAAAAGACATGTTGCCTTTCCCACAATGCTGTCTGGATATTTTGGATTTAGTGCCAGTGCCTTCTCAAAGAATTCCAAGGATTCAGAATGCACACCAATATGCAGCAGACACGACGCCTTTCCAAGTATGCTCTCATGATGTTTCGGGTTGAGCTTTAGTGCAATCTCAAAACAATCTAGCGCTGCCTCGTATTGTCCCAATAAATGCAAAAGTTGTGCTTTGCTAGATATTGAATCAAAGTGTCCTGGAGTAATTTCAAGAATCTTATCATATGTGGATACTGCCTGATCATGTATTCCTTGATATGATAATGTAGTTGCCTTGCAATACAGCGCATCTACATTTGCAGGATTTATCTGGAGAATTTTGTTGCAAGACTCTATTGCAGAATCATAATCATCCAATGAAGATAGCACGATTGCCTTTTGCAGTATGGCATCTTCATATCTGGGCTCAAGTGCTATTGCCTTGTCAAAGTATTCTAGTGCCTCTGATTTTTTGTCAATTTGTATCAGTGAGCATCCAAGATCATAGAAGGCAACTGGCTGTTGAGGGCTAAACTCGAGTGACTTTTCATAGTATGATATGGCTAATTGGTGCTTTCCAAGACTAGCTAGGCATAATCCCTTTGCAAACAACACGCCTGAGTGGGAGGGATCAACTTCGAGTGTCTTATCAAGGCAGGACAGTGCATCTTCGTATTGTTTTGTCTGAATTAGTGCAAGACCCTTGTTGTGTATGGCATCAAAATATTTTGGATCGATTTCTAATGCTCTGTCATATAGTGTGATTGCATCATCATAGTTGCCAAGCTTTGATGTTGCAATTCCTTTGTCTACTAGTAATGCGATACTGTTTGGCTCTACTTGTAATGCCCTATCAAAATACGATATTGCTTCATCATAATTTCCAAGATTAACCAGTGCGAGGCCTTTTTTGTACAAGCCATCAAAATAGTTTGGATCTATTGCAAGTGTCTGCTCATAGCACGACAATGCCTCATCATGCTTTGATAGTATGGCAAGCGAATCCCCTTTGCAGTGTAATGCATCAAAATATTCCGGATCAATGTCTAGGACCCTATCATATAGTGTGATTGCTTCTTTGTGGTTTCCCAGTTTGGAGTGTGTAATTCCTTTGTTTACTAGAGCACGTGTGTCTTGCGGATCAGAGCGAAGCAGCCTGTCATATGATGTGATTGCCTTTGTGAATTGTTTGTCGTAGTGATAAAAATTTCCTAAAAGAATGTCAAGTTCCTTGTCGATTGATTGTTTTTCTTGCTTTGAGAGCCTTTCTTGCAGTTTTTCTTGGATCTTTAGCATGCTAGATATTTTTGATTTTACATCAGAGCTCAGCTGAAGATTTGGTTCCAGTTCCTTTTTTATTCCAGTGTTCTCAAGTAGACGTTTTAGTAAGCCACTTACAAGTACAAGTTGATTGTGTACGATATTGTCTGCAGAACCCATAACATCAGAGATTTTTTAGAAATTTTTTGTAATTATCGTAGTATTTGTTCAAAAAGCCCAAACACTCTCTTATATGATTTTTTCAAGCCAGACTAGCTTGGCTTGAGAGTAGGAATAATCCTAGCTGCATTCATAGTGTATACCATTACAGCTAGCGTGGCCTATGCCGAGGAATTTGACATTAGGTTCCTACCTCAAAAGCTAGTTGAAGGCTCAGAAGCAAAAATGCAGGTCTTTGTTGCAGAAGGAGAGCAAATCATACCAAAAAAGATAACGGATCTTACCATAACATCACTTGATTCATCCATATTGCATATAGAAAAAATTCAAGATACTGGTTCTTTTGTAAATGAGGTAACAGTAAAGGCAGGAAAGCCCGGCACTACCACACTATACATTGCAGCGCCTGGCTTTGATTCCAAAGAGATTCCAGTTACAATCTATGGTAACAAAAATCACGCATCTACGTTATTAGTCAAAATAACTCCAGATACTTTTACTACTAGTGGTCCAAGTGAGGGCTATGTCGCAGTAGAGCTTGCAGACGAAGATGGCTTTCCAGTAATTGCAAAAGAAGATACAGTAATTTCACTCAATACTGCAAATCGGGACAAAATAGAGCTTGCATCACAGAATCTGCTAATAAAAAAGGGTGAATATTATTCTCACACTAAATTTACAATCAAAAATTCTGGCGAGGCAACCATATACCTAACATCGAATGGAATTGAGACTGCCACCAGTACCATAACCATACAAGAAGACGAAGATCTAACTGTAAAAATGTACACGTATCCAGATACAATGTCCATTCATGACGCCACACAGGGATTTGTGATTGCACAATTACAGGATTCTTCTGGCAGGCCAATTATTGCGCAAAAGGACATCACTGTGTATTATAGAGTAGCAGATTCTGATTTTGAAGAGGCAACCAATTACAGCTCAAACTATAAGCAAAAATCAACTGGCTATTTCCAGATCCCCAAGGGCTCTTACTGGGGCTATACTCAGTATTCACTTCCAGAAGGCCTAGAGGACAAATACGAACTGTCAATATCAACAGAAGATCCTCTGGTAGTTGAAACTCAGGAAATAGAGGCAAAAGACCTGGAATTAATAGATGACAAGCTAGTCCAGTTCAAAACAGTGCCTGTTCTTGCCACAGGCAAGCGAGAATTAGTCGGAGTAGTATATTTGGAAGACGAAGACGGCAATCCCGTTGTGGCAGAAAAAGAGCTTGCAATCAAAATAGATTCTACAGACAACAAAGCCCTAACAGTAGAAGATGTAATTCTAAAGGCAGGTGGCCAAGTTGCTCTAGTTTATGGCAAGATAGGCCACAGCGTCCCAACAGACCTTGAGCTAAGACCCGCAGTAACTGAAGGCGAGTTTACAACAATTGATGTGTTTGGGCCAAACAAGGACTCACTTGAATTCGTAGTAGAGCCCCTAATACCAGAAGTGCTAAGTGGAACTAGCTTCCCAACCATAATGTACCTAAGGGATGGAACAGAGATTACAAACTTCCCTGAAGACAGCGATGTCTTTGTATCGCCAAACGAATACGTTCAGATACAGACAAAAAAAATTGTACAAAAAGACTCACTTGTCTTGTTTGATTCCAAATCACTAAAGAAAGGCTCAGTTGGGCTAACAGTAGAAGCCGGTGACTTTGAAGATTCCACTACAATAGATAATTTATCATCAGATCCGGCAAACATGATTTTGGATCACTCAAAATCTATATTTGTTGGAAATAACGATGTTTTTTCAATTCAGCTCATAAACTCTGAAGGACTGCCCACATATGCAACAAGCGATGTTGTGGTAAGCTTGGTTGCCAAAGACCAAAATCTAGTAGAGATGCCTTCATCAATAACGATTCCAACTGGAAGCTATTACGCATTATTTGATGTGGCACCAAAGGCAGCAGGTACAACAGAAATCTCTCTTTTATCAAAAGAATTACCACTAGTATCAGAGGAAATCACAATTACCAGCCTTATCCCAATCCTTACGATTACGGCGCCAGACTCTGTTGGAGAGTCAGAGGCGTTTATCGCAACGGTTTCTGCCAAGGCAAATGAAAAGCCACTTGCCGGACTCAAAGTAGATTGGCAGCTAAGCGGTGGAATCAACCAGATTTCCGATTCGCAGACAAGTCCGGCTGGTGAGGCATCAATTTCAATAATTCCAAACAGCCCATCAGTAAACATTGTGGCTACAGTTAGCGGCCAGTGGTATTCGCCTGCATCTACATCCAAGTCAGTTACTGTGAACATGCCTGTATCAGTACTTGTCTCTGAAGAACAAGCAAAAGACTACTCCATTGAGATCTTTGGCATTGATCCAATTTTGATCATAGTTCCCGGAGCAATTGGTGCTGCGGGCTTTATGCTAAAGAGAAAAGGCCAGCTCAAAATCAAAAACTAGTTTTCATTTTGCACAAAACGGAATTTGTTGTTTATTAAAAAACAAAAAATTCGTATGTTCGAATCGAACATCAGCTTGATTATCAAATTTCCAATCAAAACCTAATTAGAAAAAATTAGGATGTGATTGAATTAGCTAATCTAAAGATTAATCTTGGAAAAATGCTTGGCAGAAACAAGCCAAAGTCGTTGGTGTTTCAGTCTTTGCTCAATGGAGAAGACATTACACTAGATGTCTGCTCATTTGAAGAAGTCTTGCCATATTCTCTTCTGTCAATTCCCATCTCAACGATAACTCTACACGACAATGTCTGGATTGCATCATCTATGCTATCAAGGGTTTCTGATGTTACAAATAATTTGGTTGTAATTGAAGACGAGTTTCCAATAGGCACAATCAGCGCCATTGAGATAATGGAAGGCCTGCAAAAGAACCCAACTGGAGTATTTTTCTCAGAAAACATTACCAAAGTAATGAATCCAGACTTTTACATTGATTCTCGAACAGTAAACATTGCTGCTATTCTAAACAGAATGGGCAAAAACAAAAACCCCTTTAGCATAATTGAAAACGACAAGACCAGTTTTTCACAGTTCTCAATCAGGCAGGCACTAGAAATTGGCGCATTATGTAAAACAGATATTGGTGCATCATCATTTGATAAGAAAAACACCCCTAGATTTAGCCGCAACAACACCATTGGAGAAATAGTTGAAAAGCTCAAAAAAGACCAATCCGAATTTGCATTACTTGAAGATGAGTTTACCTTTGTCAACTATGACATAATACTGGAAAAACTCAAGGAGCTAAACAACACGCAAAACGATAATTTGCTTAGCCTTAGCGCAAGCACACTGAAGACCATAACTCCGACTCTGATTTCTGACAGATCAAGTCTTGCAGAGATTTGCAAAATAATGCTAAATTCAAGACATCCATGTGTTATGACCCAAGACCGGATCATAACTGCGCGCGACGTCTTAGATGTTTTGTGCAAGGAGTAAACATGTCGGAAAAATCACTTGCTCGACTAAAAGATCATCTTGATATGATGAAAAAAGAGCTTGGCGAGACCACATCCCAAATCAAGCAATTTGAAACAAAGGGCAAAACAGAACGCAAATCAATGCATACGCTGGATGATTCTTCGGTAAAATCCCTAAAACACCGCGAAGACGAACTCATCACAGAGATCTCCAATATTCAAAAAGAGATCAAAAAGTCTCGATCCAAAATATTGTTAATTGCAGAACTTGCTGTTCTGCCCACAATATTTGCAGTATTGTTATTGTCCGGTGTAACAGATACTATCTTTTCTAATTTTGAATCAAAAGAGACGCCAAATGTTCTGAGAACAAAATATTTCACAGAAAATCTCAAAGGTGATACAATAGATACTTGGAAGTCATGGAGGCTAGTTGATAGCACGATTAACGTCAACATTCTCAAATCGCCACGAGTAACAGAACACCAGCTAGAGGTCATAAAACAAGCAATCACCTCAGAGAAAACAGAAGAGTTTGACGATTCTCTTGTTCACAAGGGTCCCAAGGGCACAAAATCAACATACTATGTAGGATGGGCAGGAGCGCTAAAGGAAGCAGCAAAAGAAGAAACAAAATACAATATTCCAACTAATTTTGAGTTTGTTGGAGGCAATGGCGGCGAAGGAGACGTCATAATAACACTATCTAACATCAAGGACGGTGACGGATACACTGGCTATTCAAAGTCAGTAACAGAAGACAATGAAATTCTAAAATCATTTATCACAATTTATGACATTTCCAATTTATCAGATGATCAGCTAGAAACCATAGTGCGACACGAGTTTGGCCACTCTCTAGGCCTGGGCCACTCTACTGCTACAGAGGACTTGATGGCGCCAACAATAGACATGACCATCCCATACATCACGGATTGCAACATTGATGCCATAATAGATCTGTACAATGCAAAATCAGACAGCCAAACTGTTTGCGAAAAATGACTAAAATCCAGACTCGTTTAGGACTAGTCCAAGCAATGCAGCCCGTGTGAATTTTCCATATTCTGCCTGCTTGAAGTATTTTGCCCGAGTAGTAGCATCCACATCCGTAGAAATTTCATCAACTCGTGGGAGAGGATGCAGAATTATTGCATTTTCCTTCATTTTGTTTACTACATCGAGGCCTATTTTGTAGCTACCTCGCACCTTTTGGTATTCTTCCTCGTCTGGAAATCTCTCCTTTTGGATTCTAGTTACATAAATCACATCAAGTTCGTCTATGAACTCATCAAGATTTGTGGATTCTTTGAGTGAGATCTTTTTTTGTATCTCATAAATGGAGTCTGATCTTATCTTGAGTGATTCTGGCGATATCAATCTGATATCCACATCATAGTTTGATAATGCATACAAAAGCGAGTAAACAGTTCTGCCGTATTTTAGATCGCCAATTATGCCGATTTTTAGGCCGTCAATTTTGTTTTTTTCTTTTTTTATTGTATACAAGTCCTGAATTGCCTGGGTTGGGTGTTCTTCTGTTCCACTTCCTGCATTGAGTACTGGCTTGTCAGATATTTCAGATGCAAATCTACTGGAACCATCAAGTGGATGGCGTAGTGCCAAAACATCAGAGTAAATTGAGATCATTCGTATGGTATCTGCTAGGCTCTCACCCTTTTTTGTAGAAGAAGAAGACACATCGGCTATTCCAAGTGAGGTTCCACCAATTAGTGCCATTGCAGCCTGAAAGCTAAGTCTTGTTCTGGTACTTGGCTCAAAGAAAAGATATCCCAGTGTTTTGCCACGGCCTATCTCTCGACGCTGGCTTGGATCCATTTTTATGATTTTGTCAGTTGCTGCAAACACAGACTCGAATTTTGCCTTGTCTAGATCCCGCACAGATATGATGTCTTGATGGTAAAAGTCGTTCATTTCTTTCAATGATATATACCGGTTACTATACAAGTATTCTGATGCAGGAATCAAACCTCATAGTTCGCCGAATAAAGGACGGCACAGTAATTGATCATATTGAGGGCGGCAAGGGCCTCAAGGTACTAGAGGCAATTGGAATCTCCGGCGCAGAAGGCGATGTAATAACAGTAGCCCTAAACGTGCCAAGCGGAAAATACAGCAAAAAAGACATCATCAAAGTGGAAAATCGTTACCTGCAGGATTCGGACACTAACAAGCTTGCGGTGATATCTCCCAAGGCAACAATTAACATTATCAAAGACTACAAGCTAGTAGAAAAACGCCGAGTTACACTGCCTAATAAGATTGAGAAGATATTTCGCTGCTCAAACCCAGACTGCATAACAAACAGCAAAGAAGACATCGAGTCAGTCATGGAAGTAATTGACAAGACCGGCCTTGTCCTAAAATGCAAGTATTGCGCAAGAATTTTGGATGTAAATCAGCTGAAATATTATTAATTAAAACAAAGAGTTTTTTGGGCTTTATTGTCCCAAGATGATGAACATCATGACAATTCCGTAGATTGCGATTGACTCGACCATACCTACGAAGATGAATACTTTTGACTGTAATGCTGGGTTCTCACTGATTACGGCAAGACCTGCAGATCCTACATAGCCTAATCCGATTCCTGCACCAAATGCTGCAAGACCAAATGCTAAACCTGCGCCAAGAATTTTCAGTGAGCCAGAGTCACCAGATGGTGCTGCTTCTCCCTCTGCTGCAAACGCAAGGCCTGTCATTGCTGAAAGTGATACGACTGTTGCCAAAAGCAATAACGCGAAGGATTTCATTTTCAGTTTTTGCTCCAAGGACTCCTTTATTTAAATCATGGTGTGGATCTTGAAATTTTATCCAGTGTTTTTGTTTTGAAGTGTTTGAGATCTGATCGTATGGATTCGACTTGAGTATTGTTTTCTGATTCCAGTGCGCTGCTTGCTTCATCAAGTAATCTTTTGATATCTTGTTTTGCCATTTTACTTCTTCTTCTCCATTACTGCCTTGACTTTTTTTAGTCTTGCGAATTCTTCTCGCTCTCGTTCTTCTAGTGTTGCCAAGATGAACTTGATTCGCAGCCTGTACTGCGGAATAATTACATTTTCTAGCGCATTTAGGAGTTTTTGCGTCTTTTCTAGTGCCTTTGCAAGAGCAAAAATGGAATTCTCATACTCTGCTGCCTTGCAGATCTTTGGCAACAAAACCTTGATCTGTTTTGCCGCCCTATCTATTGAAGAGTTGGTGTCTGCAAATCCATATGGCATTGATTTTGTGTCTTTTTCTGTGACATTTAGGGTCGGTATGGTTACATCTACTACTCGCTTTACTTTGGTATCTACCTCCATTACTGCAGGTGTGGATTGTGCTACCGAGTCTACAGTCGCAGTGCCTAGTGACAGATAAGCGTCATTTACTGATTTGTAGACGTCTTGGAGTGGCTCCCAGATTCCGCCACGAGCCTTGTTGGCTTCGGTGATCATTTCCTCAATGTTTTTGAGCAAGACCTTTCGCTTGTCATCAAGAATTTTTTGTACCATTGATGCGACTTGGCTTGAACGTTTGTATTTGAGCAGCTCAATTTTTGTCGCTGCAACATTTTGGCCAAACGACATTTAGCTATCGTTCCTTGTAATATTGGTCGATAAACTTGTCTTTGACTTTGGTTAGCTCGTTCTTTGGTAATAGTGATACTACTCTCCACTGGAGTCCCAGTGTTTCCTCAATGGTTCTATTCTCATCAACGCCCTGAGTGAGAAATTCTTTTTCAAATCCGTCGCCGACTTCAAGGTACTTGAGGTCCACACCAGTAAGGCCTGCCTTGCCGACAATTCCTGCTAGTGCTCGAACTTCCTGTGCGCGAGAATATGCATCATAGTTTTGATTGGAAATTTCTTGGTGGTCGCCACGGGTTCTGCCTTCACCAATTCCGTCCTTCATGATTCTAGACAGGCTCATCAAAATGTTTACTGGTGGATATACTCCTTGTCTGAACAAGTCACGTCCAAGCACGATTTGTCCTTCTGTAATGTAACCAGTAAGGTCTGGAATTGGATGAGTGATATCGTCTGACGGCATGGTCAAAATTGGCATCTGAGTTACACTTCCCTTTTTGTCACGCAGTCTTCCTGCTCGTTCATAGATAGTGGAAAGGTCAGTATACAAATATCCAGGATAGCCCTTTCTTCCTGGCACTTCTTCTCTTGCTGCGCTGATTTCTCTGAGTGCCTCTGCATAGTTTGTCATGTCTGTGAGTATAACCAGTACATGCATTCCAAGATCATATGCCAAATATTCTGCAACTGTCAGTGCTACTCTTGGTGTGATGATTCTCTCAATTGCAGGATCATCTGCTAGATTCAAAAATAGAACACTTCGCTTTAGTGCTCCAGACTCTTCGAGGCTTCTCTTGAAATATTCTGCCTCGGAATATTGCACACCAATTGCTGCAAAGACTACTGCAAATTCATCAGATGTTCCAACTACTGCCGCCTGTCTTGCAATTTGTGCTGCCAAAATATTATGTGACATGCCAGAGCCAGAAAAGATTGGAAGCTTTTGGCCTCTGACTAGGGTTAACATTCCGTCAATGACAGATACGCCTGTTTGAATGAAATCTCGAGGATATTCTCTTTGTTCTGGGTTCATTGGTGCGCCGTTAATATCAATGAATTTTTCTGCAATTGGATCTGGCAGGCCATCAATTGGTCTGCCCAGTCCGTCAAAGACTCTGCCCAGCACTTGCTCAGACACTGGCATTTCCATGACTTTACCTACAAATTTTGCGCTGGTTCCAGAAACTGAAAGACCTGTTGTTCCTTCGAATACTTGGACAATTGCTTTGCCGTTTCCTACTTCGAGAACCTTGCCTAGTCTTCTTTGTCCATCTGTTGTTTGAATTTCAACTAGCTCATCAAATGCAACGCTTTCAACACCATCTACTACAACTAGAGGTCCTTTGATTTCTGCAATTTTGGAATACTGGACTCCGCCTTGTGCACTCATGCCGAAACCTTTACTCCAGAAATGTTCTTGAATTCAGATTCAATTGTGCCAGATAGCGCATCTAGTTTTGCAAGTTCGTTTTCTTTAACTTCCATTCTTGCCTTGAGTAGTGTTGCAATTACTGGCATTGCCCTAATATCAGACAGTGATGCGCCATCACGCAGTGCAGCTTGGCCCTTTTTGTAAAAGTCAACTAGTAGTGTTAGGAGCTTGAATTGTTTTTGTGGACTGCAATAAGTGTCGACATCATCAAAAGAGTTCTGTTGTAGGATTCCGATTTTGACCATTCTTGCCACTTCCAAGATCAGTTTTTCCTCGTCTGGCAGTGCTTCAGGGCCTAAAAGTCTGACAATTTCTTTTAGCGTATCTTCTCTTTGCAGTATTCCATAGGCTTCTCGTCTTAGCTCAAACCAGTCCTTTGATACGTTCTCGCCCCACCATTTTCCAATGTCTGCTAGATAGCCAGAATAGCTGTTCATCCAGTTAATTGATGGATAGTGTCGAGAGTATGCCAGCTTGGCATCCAGTGCCCAGAAAGTCTTGATGAATCTCATTGTGTGTGTGGTGACTGGTTCTGTAAAGTCTCCACCAGATGGTGAAACTGCGCCAATTAGTGTTACAGAGCCGTCCCTGTCTGGACTTCCTTGTGCTCGGACACGTCCTGCTCGCTCATAAAATTCTGCTAATCTTGATGCCAGATATGATGGATAGCCTTCTTCTGCTGGCATTTCTTCTAGTCTTCCGCTCATCTCTCTTAGTGCTTCTGCCCATCTTGATGTAGAGTCTGCCACAAGAACCACGTCTTTGCCCATGTCTCTATAATATTCAGCAATTGTGACACCAGTGTAGATGCTTGCCTCTCTTGCAGCTACTGGCATGTTGCTAGTGTTTGCAACAAGGACAGTTCTGTCCATGAGTGGTTTGCCAGTTCTTGGGTCTTTGAGGTGCGGGAATTCTACGAGTACTTCGGTCATTTCGTTTCCTCTTTCTCCACATCCAATGTATACTACAACTTGAGAGTCTGCCCACTTTGCAATTTGGTGCAGTGTTACGGTTTTTCCAGTACCAAATGCTCCGGGAATGGAACCTGTTCCGCCTTTGGCAATTGGGAAAAATGTGTCAATGACACGCTGGCCTGTCAATAATGGAATGGTTGGATCGTATCTTGATTTGTATGGTCTTGGCTTTCTTACTGGCCAGTAATGATACATCTTGATTGGAGTCTTGCTGCCATCAGTGCTTGCAAGCTCTGTTTCTAAATCATAAGTGCCTTCGCTGACAATTTTTGTGATTTTGCCTCCTGCATGGTCTGGTGGAACCATTATACCATGTTCAATTAGGTCGGTTTCCTGTACAGAGCCAATGACGCTTCCTGGCTGGACTGTGTCACCTACTTTTACTTTTGGTGTGAATTTGTATTTTTTAGTCATATCTACTGGAGTGGTTGTGATTCCTCTGCCAATAAAAGAGCCAGACTTTTCTGCCAGATCTTTTAGTGGTCGCTGAATTCCATCATAGATTTGGCCAATAATACCCGGACCAAGCAAGACGCTTAGTGGATTGCCAGTACCAACTACTGGCTCACCTGGTTTTAGACCGCTGGTTGATTCGTAAACTTGGATAAATGCTACATCGCCGGTAAGACGAATTACTTCGCCGATTAGTTTTGCATCGCCGACAGAAACTGTTTCGTACATTTTTGCATCAGACATGCCGTCTGCTTTTACCGCAGGACCGCTAACCCAAACAATTCGACCCTTTGCTACCATTTTTCTTTACCTTCCGAATTTGGATGCAATATCCTTCCTTATTAAAGGCTTCAGACGATCTAGTCTTGCATCAATGGTATTGTCAAATTTCATTGTGCCATCCTTTGATTGAACTCGGATTCCTCCAAGACAATCGATCAGATCGGATGAGAGTGTTGCTCCCGGAAATTTTGATAACAAAGACTGGACAACTGATTTGTCGTTTGAGCTTGTTTGAACAATGATTTCTGATGTGCCAATTGCATCAATTGATTCTTGTAATAATGTTGAGATTAGTTTGGAATAGTCGGATCCGCGATCTGTGGTTTGGAGTTTTGCGATCGCTTTTTCAAAGACTTTTTCGATTGATTCTTCCACTAGTAAGAGTTGTTTATTTCTAGAATCTAGATCGGCATTTCCCACAATTTGTTTTTCTAGTTTTTCTGCCTCCTTTTTGCCCTCTGCTAGAATTTTGTCATATTCCTGTTCTAGTGAGACTTGGGCATTTGCAATGGTTGCCTGTGAGGACTTTAGGGCTTCTTGTAGGCTTGAGACGATCTGTTGCTCGGTGTTTTGAAGGATTTTTTCTACAGTTCTCTCTAGTGCAGAATCAACGCCCATTGATCTGGCTCCAATAGATTAATGGATTTTAATGTTTGGAAAGATTTTAAAATCGTCCAAAAAACCGACTAAGTGTCTTGGTAGTAGCTGAACTAAAACTCGGTAGCATAATTTTACCTAGATCAGAATCTCCATTGGCAGTTTCGCGTCTTGCGGAATTTGAGTGGTTTCACAAAATAGAGACAGACAATGACATTGTTACCCCAGAAGTAGACGATCTGCTTTTGCGTGCCCAGAAATCCTATCAGGCAATAGATGATGTTGTAAAGGGCTTGCAGATCCCACTCCAGGTAGGAATTATGGAAGTGCTCTTTAAGGGAACTGTAATCAAAAAGAAACAGTACGAGCTTGACGAAATGCAGACAATGGTAGATGACCTAGAAAAGAAAAGCCCAGGCATAGTTGATGGTCCAGCAAAATTGCTAGAAGAAATGGCCATGACCCAGCGCTCACTAGATGAATATTCCACACTAAAGGAAACCTTGGACGTGGTAAAGAAGCTAAACGTTGACGTTGGCGGATTTGGCTTTATGAAGTATTTTTACACGAATCTTTTTGTCATAAACACAAGTGAATTTGCAGAAATCAGCAGAGCGCTGGAAGGCGTTACAATTTACAAATATGAACTAGACACAAAGGACAAGCTTGCAGTAATTGTGATTGCAGGTTCTGATGACTCGGATAAGGCACTCAAGGTGTTTAGAGGCTTTAATGCAAATCCATTTGTCATACCACAAGGCTTGCCTCAGGTTCCAGCACAGGCATATTCACTAATTGAATCCAAGCTTGCAGAGCTGACCAAAAAAGAAAAAGAACTATCAAAAGAAATTGCCAAAGTCAAAGTTTCCATTCGCAGAGACATTCTTGCACTGCATGAGAGCGCATTTGTTGCAAAAGAAGTTCTAGAGACACTTCGCAAGCCAGGCGGAACAAAGAGATTTGCAGTCATACAAGGCTACATTCCAAAAAACATGGAGAACAAGTTCAAGGATGTAACAAAGCAGTGGATGTCAGTTACCGAAGACGTAAGAGATTCAAAGCTAGCACAAAGCAGACCAACCTTATTCCAGAACAAGAGATGGGTTAGAACCTTTGAGGTAATCACGCAAAGCCAGGGAATCCCAAGACGCGGCGAGGCAGATCCCACACCTATGATTTCGCTAATGTGGCCAATATTTTATGGAATAATGTTTGCAGACTTGGGCCACGGATTGTTGTTAATGGGTCTTGGATTGTTATTCAAGATGAAGGGTCAGGGCACCATGTCAAAATGGGGAATGCTCATTGCAATTTCCGGTGCATCTGCGGCAGTTGCAGGAGTTGGCGCAGGTGAGATGTTTGGCTTCCACATTGATCATTTAGCTCCATTTGAAGGACTGCTAGAGGAAGGCGGAGCCCTACATTCGGTGTCATGGATAGTTGGAACCCTGTCTGTTGCAGAACTGACATTTGAGCAAGTAATCAACATACTCAAGGTTTCATTGTTCCTAGGAATCATCCACCTGATTTGGGCATTTATACTTCGAATTAGACGACTCCACAAGGAGGGCCACAAACAAATGATGATAACAGAAGCAATTCCAAATCTCACACTATACGGCGGCATTGTAGTAATCATGATGTGCGCAATTGGTGCAAGCTATGATGTCATGAACATGTATTCTAGAACACATACCGAAGTTGTTCCATGGGTAACAGTGTTTTTGGGCGACTGGGCGCGAGTATGGATTGTTACAAGAATTGCAGTAATCATTGTACTTGGTTCAATGGCAACAATGATGGTCGGCGGAATCTTGCATGCAAAGCACCACCCAGAGGATGGCGGAAGTGCAGCAAATGTTGTCATGGAAGTATTCTTGGGCAAAACAGTAGAATGTCTTGCGCACACCATCAGCTATGCACGACTTGGAATCATGTTATTGGTGCACGCTGCATTATTAATGACAGTAAACAATGCATTTGCATCCATGGGAGGCTGGTCCTCACCAGGCGGAATTGCAATGATTGTTGGCGGAAACTTGGGAATCATGATGATTGAAGGACTAATTGTGTACATCCAGTCTTTGAGATTGCACCTATACGAGTTCTTTACCAAGTGGTATGATGGCGGCTCACAGCCATTCAAGCAAGTAGTACCGGAATTACTCTACAACCAACTAATCTGGAAGAGAAAATAATCATTCCACAGGCAATTCAGTTCTGTTTGACCATTCGCCCCAAGAGCCAAGATAGACTTTGACTTTTTCAAATCCAAGCTTTCTCAGAGCCAAAAAAGAGTTTGCTGCTCGATACGCTCCCTGACAATACGTAATGATTTGCGCATCCTTTGGAATTTTGTACAATTCCGCCAGGTGTTTTTGATCTTTGATGGTGCCATTCTCTGAAATGTTTAGTGTGTAATCGACATTGATTGCTCCGGGAATGTGTCCTTTTCTTGCACCGCGGATCACATCACCTGTAAATTCTTCTTTGGATCTTGCATCAATTAGAATTGCTTTACCCAGATTTTGTTTTATAAAATCATAGTCTGCGATGATTTGTGGGTTTGGTGTGCCATCGAAAACAGACGGTGAGAATCCATTCGTCTTAGTTTCCACAGATAGATTTTCTGCTTGCCATTTTTTTATTCCACCATCAAGCATGAAGACATTTTGGTGTGAAAAATACATCAGCACCCACACGCCTCTGGCTGCAAGCATACCAGAAACATCGTCATAGAAAATAATTTTTTTGGACAGAGTTGCACCTACAAATGAGAGAAGTTTTTTTGTCTGCTCTACAAAGACTTGCATTCCTTGTGGCGTAGTATCAAACCAATGATATGCAAACAAGTCCAGATTTACTGCTCCTGGAATGTGTCCTTGTGAATATTCCTTGTATGATCGTGCATCAATTAGAATCAGGTTTTGGTTTTGGAGTTCTTTTGCAAGGTCTGCAGTAGAAATCAGCACGATCAGTCAAGCCCAATATCCATTAAATCTATTTTGAAAACAAAAGGAAAAGAGAGGGTTTTTGAGTTTTTACTCGTTTACGTATGCTCTTTCGCCGTGTTGGGCTAGATCTAATCCGATTTCTTCCTCTTTTGGAGTGACTCGAATTCCGCCTGGCCATACTGCATCCATTACCTTGAGGATGACAATAGTTACACCAAACGCATAGCCTACTGACATTAGAGCACCTATGATGTTGATAGCCTGTTGCTCATAGCCTTCTGGTGTTCCAGTCCATGCGCCGATTCCGACACCTGTGTCCCAGATGTGTGGGCTTGCAAGTGTACCGGTCAAAACTGCGCCTGTGAAACCACCCATTCCGTGTACTCCCCAAACGTCGAGTGCATCGTCCCATTTGCGAGAGTTCTTGAATGAAACACAACCATAACAAACAGTTCCTGCTGCAATACCAATGATCAATGCTGCCATTGGTCCAACAAAACCGGATGCCGGTGTGATAGTGACTAGTCCTGCAACTGCACCTGATGCTGTACCGACAACACTTGGCTTGCCTGTGTGGGCCCAAGCCATTAACATCCATGTTAGTGCTGCCATACCTGTTGCGGTGTTTGTTACAACCCATGCTGATGTTGCAACTCCGTCTGCTGCTAGTTCAGAACCTGCGTTGAATCCAAACCAACCAAACCAGAGCATACCTGTTCCTAGAACAACCATTGGAATGTTGTGTGGTTCCATTGGAACCTTGCCGTATCCAAGTCGTCTTCCAAGTACTAGGGCTCCAGCCAAGGCTGAGAATCCAGAGGTAATGTGAACTACAGTACCGCCCGCAAAGTCAAGTGGGAACGACGGCTTTAGGTCAGGATTGAGGTCTGCTTTTCCTGCAAATAGAATGCCTCCGCCCCAGACCCAGTGTGCTACTGGATCATAGACTAAGGTTGCCCATAGTAGGATAAAGACCACAAACGCGCTGAACTTGATTCTGTCAATGATACCGCCTATGATTAGTGCTGGTGTGATAATAGCGAATGTTGCTTGGAACATTGCAAAGAGTTGGTGCGGAATTGTTCCAGGCCAAATTGCACTACATTTTACATCCGAGCTTACAACATATGGCGACCTCAGAGTATAGTAAACTTGGTCAGTACACGCTGCTGGTGCACCAAGAGGTGCAACATGAGATACCTTGTTGAATCCAGCATAATCTAGCGAACCCATGAATAGGTTTGCATCATTGTTCACTGGACCAAATGCTAGTGAGTATCCCCATAACACCCATTGTACTGAGATTAGACCCATTACAACTAGTGTCATGCCTAGTACGTTTACCATGTTCTTTGATCTTGCCAAACCACCGTAGAAGAATGCAACGCCTGGGGTCATGAATAAGACCAATGATGTTGCAGTTAGTATCCATGCGGTGTCACCGTTGTCGATCATGCACGGAGCATAAGTTCCAGAGCCTGGTTCTGTTTCATACCAACACTCTGCTGGGTTACCAGTATCAATACCAGTACCGCCAGTTACGTATCCGCCCATGCCGTCATCGATTTGTTGTGCATAAGCTGTAGACAGTACGCCTGTCGAAGTTGCGGCAACTGCTACCACAAGTAATAGAGCATACTTGTGATTCCTGTTCTTCATTGCAGGTTCCAAACGGTGAAAATTATTTAAGCATAGAGAAGTTTCACGCTCAAAAGATGTAAATTGTTAAATATCTTAATCCTAGGATAATATCATAAAATCGAAAATTTATGTTATGGAGAAGCAGGCATGGAACCACGACTAGCAATATTTGAGACATTTAAGACAAAAAAGGAAGAACTAACAGGGGAGGCCACAAGGCAGCGCTCAATCATCGTAACTTTGGCCACAGAGAACAATCCTGCACAGATGACTAGGACTGCCATAGCGCAAAGAATTGCGCAAGAAAACAACACAGTTTGGAAGAACATCTATTCCGGAATATTTCGCGATCTTGATGAGATTCTGATCCCACTAAATCTAGTAGAAGAGACAGGTCGTCTGCCTTTGCGGCGTGGACCAAAAGCACTACAGGAAAAGGGAATTCCGTTTTACCAGCTGACTCAGAGAGGTTTGCTTGTGGCAGTATCACTTGATGAGATAATAGGCCGTGAAAAGATCCTAGAGAGATTTTTTGTCCAAGCCAAAATAGATGAGGAATTTAGTGATGAAATACGGATACTTGCCAAATTTGCGCCAAGATTTGTCTATTCCTTGTTTAGAAGCTACGTCAAGGCATACTGCGAGGGCAAGTTCTCCGATCTGTTTCCCTTTGTGAGAACTAAATTCATGGAAGTATCAGACGAGGCCATTCTGATTCAAAAAGAGTTCCTAGAGTCCTTTATCAACATGCCAAAACAGGAAAAGGAAAAAATGCTATCATTCCTAAAAGCGATGCGCTGATCGGATAAAATTGCAAAAAGCAAGCCCCAAACATTAAAATCCATTACACAGGGGGCAAAATTATGGGCTCTGGTGGATCGCAAAAGGTCTTTGCGTCTGTAAAATCATTTTCGCAGCGCGGCAAACTGCTAACCAAGACAGAACTGCAGACCCTGGCAGAATCACGAGATTTGGATGAGCTCATAACCAGAATAAAGAACACAAAATATGTTGATGCGGTATCCAAGATTAACAAACCATTTACCGCAGGCAAAATAGAGTCTGCGCTAAGAAGCGAGCTTGCTGAAATTCATTATTCCATAGCAAACACTGCTGGAAAATCCGACATTTTAGATGCATATTACCTCAAATTCCTCATTACCAATCTCAAAGTAATACTAAAGGGAAAAGCACTTGGAAAATCCCAAGAGGAAATAGAGCCACACCTGAATTTGCATGCAGAGGAGCTAATCAACCAGCGAGACATAATCATCAAGGCGCTAACCTCCAAGGACCTAGAAGAGGCAATTGCCAGCCTTGGCTCAATAGAGTTTGGTGAAGAGCTGGCAAAGGCAGTATCATTATACAACGACAAGAAAAACGTCCAGATCTTCGATGTGTTGCTTGACAAAATTCTGTACCAACAACTAGGCCGTGCAATGAGAAATTCGCGAGACAGAGAAACAATGAAGCTAGTTGGAATGGACATTGATTATTACAACATACTCTCAATTTTGCGAGGCAAATTCTGGGGCCTAGACGAAGACCAAATTCAAAACCTCATAGTAACTCACACGCCAAGCATACCAAAGGATTTGCTTGGAAAACTTATTTCGTCAGATTCTGTCCGAAGCGTACTAGATGAGCTTGCATCAACTAGGTACAGAGACATTGTTCCACAAACAGAGGACAACATGGAGGCAGTGTCTGCATTTGAGCATGCATTTGAGATGGCAACATACAAGTCCGTGAACAGATCATTTACCAAGATGTTCAGCTTTGCCACAATAATTGGAATTACAAAACTTACTGCGTATGAGGTCCGAAACATTGCGGCAATCGCGTTTGCTGTGGAGCAAAAAATCGATCCACAAACCACAATGTCACGCCTCATAATAGAGCAAGAAGAATAATTTTTCAAGCTATATATGGAAAGGGGCGCCAAAAACAGCCATTGATTCGACTGCACAAAAAAAAGGCAGACATTACCACAGAGACTCTAGTTAACACAGTTTGGGTTAGCACCTTTTTGGCACTAATATTGACCATTCCTGCACTTGCGGTGTTTTTGGGAATTTACTTTGGAGTGGGCAATTTACTAATAGGTGCCATAGTTGGATTTGGCCTGCACTTTGTTGCACTGGCATTTTCAGATAGAATCTCAAAGAAGCTAACCGAGATTCTGAGCTAGGAATGATCAGACCATGATGGGCGACAAAGACTATAGGCAGACAATCAATGCGGCACTTGATACCCTAGCCAAGGAAACCAAGATACAGACAACAAATCCCAATGACAGTAAGGAGATCTTTTTGCATGAAGTAGCAAGATGCATGAGACGATCATACTTTGATAGATTCGATGCAATAGAAGCGCCTGGAAAGGAATTTGAACATATTTTGGGCGGCCTAATTCGCAAGCTTCCCTATGGCTCCAAGCTTGGGGAATTTGCAATAGACGAGATAAAGCTAAAGGGCCAGGCAGACATGATAGTAGACGATATTGTGGTAATATTCAAGACCATCAAGGATTTGCCGGAAAACCCCAGCGCATCTGATGTGCTGTATCTGAATGGTTGTATGTGGATTTTTAACAAAACCGAAGGCGTCATTGTATATGTGACTGGGGACGGAAGTGAGACATCATTTGCGTTATTTAGGGAAAAGAAAATGTTTGAAGAAGTAATCAGACGCGTCCGAGTCTTTTCCAATTTGATATCAGATAAAAAAGTTCCAATACTGGAGCCATCGGCAGAATGTGCAAACTGTCAGTACTATGAAAAATGCTACATCAAAAAGCGCGAAGGAAAACAAATAACAATCTCTGAATTGTTTGGTTCTAAAAATAAGTAAAAAAGATCTAGTGATCTTATTCTAGTGACTCTTTGTGTCCCTTGCCTCTGAGTGCAAACAACACTACTGCAAAGGCGATAAAGACACCTATTGCTGAGCCATAAGCTGCTAGACTTGCTTCTGCCATTTGCTAGGAATCTGAGCTCAAATCTTATATAATTTTGCCAAAAATTTTCTCATAAAGACAAATTATCATAATATTATAATTCTATGATACTATCTGCCTTCCCTTTAGTTCTGCAAATGCAGAGTCTAGCTCGTCTAGTTCTTGGCTGAAAAGCTCGGCCATTTCCCGTAGGAGTAGTTTTTGTTGCTGGGCTTCCCTGCATTCGCCCTTTAGTCGAGCAATTATTTTTTCAAGCTGGGGAATTTTCTCGTTTAGCTGCATGGTGAGATCTTGGAGGAACGACTCGTATGATTTCAGATCGGATGCCAACGAAGAGTCGGAATTTTGTAAATTGGATGCATCGTCTGAATCGACAAATTCTGCTAGTCGTCCTCGAAGAATTCGTAGTTTAGTCTCTGTTTCAGATAGTTTGTGCAAGTTTGCGCCAGCAAATGTTTCTGGTTGCAGCTCCAGCCTTCCAAGCTCATCGCTGAGATAGTTTGTCATTTTTTTGACTAGCTGGCCTTCCTTGTGGGCTTCATGCTGTTGCTCTGATACTTCGTCTTTTAGTTTTTGAAGTGCGGTTTGCTCATGGTCTAGTGTTTTTGCCAAATTTAGCAAAAACTCGGCGGCATGTGCTAAATTATTTACAGAATACGAGCTTAGCATTAGCTAGTTTTCTGCATAATAATACTAAAGATGTGTTTGTTTAAAGTAAACGATCCTACGGGGTGAACTCGAATGGCACGACGTTTTCGTGTCCTGCAGTCATGGAGCTGAGATTAAAGTTGGCCTCACCCATTACCTTCCAGGATATGGAATTGTTTTGCAGAGAAGACCAAAACTCGGGATCATTGCCTGTGTTCTTTATGGTTATGGTCTCGCCTATGATTTGTGGAGCCGTATTTAGTATGGTGTAATAGTTGGAACCCTCAATTGCGCCCTCTGGTCTGTCGCCAATTTGCGCTATTGTTACTCTTTTGTCGCCAGCATACAGAGCAAACTTGATTACCTGCAGCATGACTGACTTGAAGTTCGGATTTGTTATTTTAAAGTCGACTCGGATTTGCGCTTCTTCTTCTGTGACTGATAGAATCTCTAGTTTTTCCAAGTCTACCTGAATTGGATGCACTTGGATTGGGTCTGGCGAGAGTTTGCCTAGGCCGCCTTCTGTTACATCATTGAGTATTGTCGAGCCAGAAAATGCAATTACGCCTATTGCTCCTGCTAGTGCACCGGCAATTATTCCAAGTAAAATTTTGGAATTCAACTGTATTTTTGGAAAAAATGTCTATGATAAATGTTAGCAATTAAATTCTCTATACAACACAAAAACACAATGCAGTATTTTCAGGCAGTGCGAATTGGAAAAGAACGCGCAAGCAAATCCCAGATGATTCTGTTTAATTTGGGTGGATTTGCAATGCTCACACTTACTACAAAGAAAAAGGACGGCCAGTTCGTGCCAGTAGGCGAGCAAAACTATGTTGCCATCATACAGACGTCTGACGGCCATATCACCATACTAGTTGATGAGGAAGGATACACAAAGGCCCAATCAAAGCCACTTGACAAAGAAGCGGCGCTAGATATTTTCAAAAAGGCTCGCGAGTCTGGAATCGAGGAATATTCTGGGAGTACCATAGAGATATGGACTGAGCAATACAAGACAGTCCAAAAAGAACTATAGCGATATTTCTGTGCCCACTGTTTGGCCGCGAATTGCCTTTTCTATTATTGGAATTTCTGCCTTGATGACGTGCGTCTTGATTTTAGAGCGCTCTATTACCTTTAGGGCAACAATATCCATTAGATCATAGCCTCCGGCAACTGAGTCCTCCTTGACTAGCAGACTACGCAATGCTTTGAGCTCAATTTTTTTGAATTTTTTTGCCTTTGGGTTTTTGTTTGGGTCTGAATCATAAATTCCGTCAACATCTGTTGCGTTTAGAAACTCTGATGCATGTACTTTTTCTGCAATTAGGGCTGCAGTTCCATTTGTGCTCTGGCCAGGATGCAATCCACCAGCAACTACAATCAAACCCGAGTCTACTGCGTGTCTTGTTTCAGTTAGTGTAGTTGGCGGATGTGGGTATGCCTTTCCGCCCAATGCATAGATGAGCAGTTTTGCATTTAGTCTTGATACTTCGATTCCAAGCTCATCCAGTGTTGATTCGTCTGCTCCAGAGGATCGGGCATGAGAGATGTAATGTCGTGCAATTTTGCCCCCGCCTGCAATTACTATGGGCTGGCAGATTTTGCTTATTTTGACTAGAAATGTGGCATAATCTTTGAGTAGTTTTTCATTGTTGTCCATTCCAAAGATTCGGCCGGACAGTTTTAGGACAATTCTTTTTTTCATTGTATCAATTCAGGATCGATTTTGCTGCCATTTCAACTTTTTTTCGGTTATGCTGTGATGTGTAGACTCGCAAAATGTTCATTGATTCTGCCATTGACGACACGACTGGGATTTTGGAAAATGGGATCTCTAGTGGCTTTGCCGAGGTGATTAGCGTAATTGACTTGGTTTTTTCCTTGGCAGGAGTCAGCGGTAGCGAGGATGTACCTGATGTATCTACAAAGATTTCATCTAGGTCTAGCCTTGATTTTTTTGCTATCTGGGAACGAATTTGCTCAGAGTTGTGGGATTTTTTTGTCATTATTTTTTCATAGACGCACTTGAGCAGCCTTCTGTTTTGATAGTCGGATGCAAATTTCTTTGCCCGCCTTTGCTCATTTGTGTTATCAGATAGGGCCAGAATTTGTGATATTACAAATTCATCTGTGAGTTGTGCGTAATTATCCAAATCCAGCTCGGTAAATTGGCAGTATTCATCGGCCAGTCGAATCGACTCTAGCATCATTACCTCAGCAGAGCGGACTGTTTTGTGGAAATAGACTGCCTTGAACATTTGGTATCTTGATAGGATCATGGATTCAAAGGAGTATAGTGCTGATTTTTCCAGTGCTAGCTTTGTCTTGTAGACATCCATGGACTGGATTATTCTTTTGTGGTCGATTTTTGCGTGCTCGGCTCCGGTGAAATATCCGTCTCGCTGCAAATAATCCATCATGTCTGCGGAAAGCGAGCCAGAAATGATTTCATTGACAAAGCGGTATTTTGGATAGCCAAACGCAAGGCGGATGATGTGTCTTTTGTCAAATCCTGACTTTGATAAAATATCGCTAATTTCGGATTCCAGAATTATTTTTTTGCCAATTTCTTCGTGAGAGATTTTCTTTTTTATTTGTAATACTTCTTCAAATAGGTGCGAGAATGGGCCGTGGCCAACATCGTGAAGTAGTGCGGCCAATCTGATCTCTGCTATTTGGTCGGATTTGAGAAATCCTTTTTCTTTTAGCGCAATGGCTGCTTGGCCTGCAATGTGCATTACGCCCAAAGAATGTTCAAATCGCGAATGCTGGGCAGATGGATAGGTAAGGTGTGCGCCTGAGAGCTGGCGTATTCTTCGCAGTCTTTGAAAAATTGATGAATCTATGATTTTGAGCTCTGTGTCATATACTCGGATGAAATCATGAATTGGGTCTACGATATCCAGAAACTGCTTCATAGTTTTGCTATCTTTTTTGAGAGAACTTGCATGATATCTTCATGGACTTGATCTTTTGGTTGTGAGGCATTAACAAGACTCCAGCGGTATTTTTTTGCTAATCTATGATATGTCAGAGATATGGATTGTAGGAATTGTGCGTTTTTCTCAAATTTATCCCGGTTTTTCTTTTTGCGAGAAAACGACTCTTTTTGTGATACATCCAAAACCAAGACTAGGTCTGCCTTTGGTAGTCCCTCATCTAGGCCTTCCAGCCATGACAATGGCAAGCCGTTTGCAACGCCGTACACCAGATTTGACTGGTAATACCTATTCATTATAACAACAGAGTTTTTCTCTTGCGCTGACTTGATTTCATGCAATTTTTCCCATCTGTTTGCGGCCAAAAGGCAGTGAATCACCTGAGCAGGAAATTTTCTTTTTCCATGCAAAAATCGGTCTATTTCTTTTCCTAAAGGTGTGGTGTAATCTGGAAAGCTAAACGTCTTTGTTTTGATTTTGCTTTTTTTGAGGGCTTGAGCCAAAAGCGCAGTCTGGGTTTTTTTTCCCGCCTGATCGCTTCCCTCAATTACTATAATCATAACGTATTGGGATTTGTTATAGTAATTAAAAATCTATCATAAAAATAAAGAAAAACCAGTTTTACTGGTAATGGTTTTCTTATCTATTCGTTGATACCAAATTCAATCTCAAAGATTTTGATTAGATCAAAGGCTTAAAACAGATTTCCAAAGATGTTTCCAGTCAAGACTTATAACTAAAAATCGTAAAACTATCCAAATGGGAATCGTAAAGAACATGGCAAGAGAAATCACAAAGGAAATAGGAAACAAGTCCCGTGAATTTTACGAATTTGTCTTGCCACCAATAGACATGACACTAGAGGACGACTCCATCATAATTACAATTGACATACCAGGATTTGAGAAAAAAGACATCAAGCTATCAATTCACAAAAACATTCTCTCAATTAATGCACAAAAACCAGAATCAAAGCAAACCGGTACAATATACAGGCAAAGACCAGACATAATAGACAAAAAAATTCTTCTGCCAGTACACCCAAAGGACGAATCGGTCAGCTCGGCAAAACTTGCCCAGGGAGTCCTGACTATAAAAATTCCATACGACAAAAAGGAAAAACAGATCTCAATAGACTAGCGCTTTCTGAGAACCGCAAAAATACCCATTATTACAAATGCGCCGATCATTCCTGCCGTAGCGGCTGTTGGGTTTTGTGAATATAATATGGCAGAGCCAATGAAAACTGCTGAAGACAGAATGCTTCCGGCAAGTAGGGTATCGTGCTTTGGTTTTTTGTTTAGCTGAAACGATCGATTCTCTTCTAGGAACTTTTTTAGCTCAGGTGCAATAGATATGGTTGCATCTATTGATTTTGCAAACCTGGTAAAGGAGTGTTTTATTTCTTCTATATAGGCGTCTTTGATCAATTGTTCTTCTTCTAGGATGTTTTTTAGAACTTTGACAAACTTGAAATCAACTTTGTGGGTTTTGTAGATTCCTTCAATTAGTGAGCTCATTCTAAGGTATAGTGCCAGGTTTTTGGGCAGCATAAAGGGAAACTTGGACATGGTTTTGTTTGCCAATTCCATTAGTGCTTTGACTTCCATTTCGTCTGGTTTTTTGCCGTACATTGTTCTAATGGACAGATCAATTCCCTGCTCGATTACGCTGCGGTTAAAGTCTGGTGTGAGCATTCCCAGCTCCGACATGGCATTTACTGTCCTTGGCGGGTCTTTTTCTACCAAAGCCAGGTATAATCGGACTATTCTCATTCGTGTTTCATTGTCGATTTTGCCCACCATTCCAAAATCATAGAGAATCAGCGAGCCGTCATCAGACACAGAGATATTTCCTGGGTGCGGGTCAGCATGAAATATCGAGTCGCGCAAGAGCATCGTAAAGAAAACCTTGTGGACGTCAATGACTATTTTTTGCCTGTCAATTCCAGCCTTATTCAGATCTTCAATGTTTGTGATTTTGATTCCAGGGATATACTCCATGGTAAGGACGTTTTTTGTGGAATAGTCATCATACACTTGAGGAATCTTGACATTGTCGTGTCGCGTCAGGTTCTTTTTGATTGTCTTGAGGTTTTTGGATTCTATGGTATAGTCTAGCTCTTCGTGGATTGTTTCGATGAATTGTGATAGCATTGACTGGGCGGAAAATCGCAGATTTGGGTCTACAAAGCGCATTGCAATTGGCAGGACTTTTTTTAGGACTTTGATGTCAGATTCTATTATTTTCTCAATTCCCGGTCGTTTTACTTTTACAATGACGTCTTGGTCTTTGATTTTTGCCAAATACACTTGACCTAGTGATGCGCCAGAGATTGCCTTTGTGTTTATTGTGGCGAATTTGTCCAGCGAGCCCAGATCGGACTCGATGATTGGCTTTATTTTATCAAATGATTCTGCCGGCACGTCATCTTGTAGTTTGGATAATTCTTCTAGATATGGTTGCGGCAAAATGTCTGCTCGCGATGATAGCCACTGTCCCAGCTTGATGTAGACTGGGCCTAGCGAGACAAAGGTATTGAGAACTTTGTTTGCGTTTTTTTGAAATTTGGATAGGTCTAGGTTTTTTCCCTCGGATTTTACCCAGGTTCTTCTGTCTTTTCTAAGTGAGATGATTAGCGGAACTAGTTTTACTAAAACACGGATGGTTCTAGCTGTGCTCATATTACTGACCTTTGGCCTTTTTTGCCAGCTTGTATCCTACATAGCCAATTGCTATTGATGATACAATTCCTGCGGCAGCTGCTATTTGCTTGTCTTTTTTTGTTTTCTTGGATTTTTTGTAAATGTGAGATGCTACCTTGGCGCCGCCAATTGTGCCGCTTGCCAGGCCTACCAGAACTTCTTGGGCGTCATAGACTAGGTGCCCTAGTGGGTCATCGTGCGGATTTGCCTTGTCCATATGGACTAGATACTTGTCTTCGTATTCGCGAATGTGCAGGTTTCCATAACGGAATTGTCGTTGTGAGCCGTTTTTGTGGCCTAGCCTTGTTTGCTGTGCCTGCTCTAGCATGAATGGTCTGATTTCTTTTGGAATCTCGATTTCATCCCAAGGCATGGATCTCAGAGTATCGCTTTATGATTAATAATTCTAGTGGGATTAGCTTGGTTCGCCTTGAGCCTGCTTTTTCTTTTTGATTTTCTTGTAAATGATGTAGCCTGCAATGCTTACTATGACTAGGCCGATGATTCCTGGCGCAAAGTCCATTGGCGTGGGCTCTGGCTTTGTGGTCAAATCCTTGATGTTTACTGTTGCTGTTTCTGATACGGTGTGCTCTTGTCGAAGGTCATCCTTGTATCGCACTGTAATCTTGATTTTGTGGTCGCCATACTTTGGCTCGCCGTCAAACTCTACTGGAATGTTAAATGGGACTGGCGAGTCTGTTTCTAATTCATCTATGAACTGGGTTACCTTTTTGATATTAGAGCCCTCTAGTGGCTCTAGCGTTACAAATGCAAATAGAGCGTTGATGTTTCCCTCGTTTATGATATCACCTATGATGGTCTGCTGGTTTGCCAGATCTATTACCCGAATATCATAGATTCTTGCGTCAATTAATCCATGGACGTAAAAGTCGACTGTTCTTTTGTCCTCTATTTTGTCTCCGTGTGCGTTAAAGTATGATACCATTAATGGTGTGTGAAGTGTTTCTGTTCTGACGCCTTCTGGGACGTACACGGAAAATGTGAATTTTTTGGCTGACTTGGCATCAATCGTTCCTACATCCCATTCGTTTTGATCAAAGACTACGTTTTCTATGTTAGTTAGAGTTGTGCTTCTATCGGATGGGGCTTCTGTGTTTTGTAGTATTACTTTGACGTTTGCTAGCGGGGCTGTGCCAGTATTTGTAATTTCTATTGTGACATCATTGTTTTTGAGCGAGGTCAAAAACGGATTTCCTGCCTTGAGATTAAGGATACTCTCACCAGTGACTCGGAAATTAAAATCAAAAAACGAATTGCGTGTACCAGACTCTCTTAGTCTGGTATAGTCCAGCTTGACTGTTGCTGGGAATTGTTGCACTGGGACACTTTTTTCTATGTTTACAAAAAATGTCAGAGAAAAGTGTTTTCCTGCTACTGCCTCTGAATCACTGTCTGCAAAAATTAGTGCGCCCTTGCCGTCTGATGAGCTAAAGCCCATTGGCATGAGGAGTTGTCCTTTGATTCCAGTAATGTCTTGCGAGCCCACATTTGCAAATACTACAGTAAGTGGCACATTTTTGTTGCCTGGAGTTACCTCGATTTTATTATCCAGGGTGCCAAAATACGCATCTAGGAATTTTACATCACCAAAATTGCGCTCAAATGGCGAATCACCCTTGCCTAGCTGGGCATAGGCATCCAGAACTGGCGATACTATAATTAGCGATATTATCAAAAGCGCCAAAGATTTCATATTGTAATCTCCATTTTTGGTGGAACATCTTCTCCTTCAAATGCGCGTCCGTCCTTGATTGTAATTACTCGGTCTACCTCTCCGAACTGGCGCCTGTCGTGAGTTACTATGACAAATGTCTGGTTTAGTTTTTTTGCCATTGATTTCATCAATTGCACTATAGTCTCTGCGGTAACAGAGTCTAAGTTTCCTGTTGGCTCATCAGCTAAAACTATGGTTGGATGATTAATCAGGCCTCTTGCAATTGCTGCTCTCTGGGCTTGGCCGCCAGAGACTTTGTTTGCGCGCTTGTTCATCTGAGATTCCAGTCCTACGGCCTTTAGTAGATCTATTGCTTCTTTTTCTGCAGTATTGTCAGTTTTTTGGATATTTCTTGGAAGTAAGACATTTTCTAGGACGGTAAGGTCTGCTAAAAGATTAGAAAATTGAAAGATGAATCCTAGTTTGGAGTTTCTAAACTCTGATATCTTTGCATCAGATAGTTTTGTGGTGTTTTTGCCATCGATGAATACTTGGCCGTTGGTTGGTCTGTCCAATAGTCCAATCATGTTAAGCAATGTGGACTTGCCAGAACCAGAGCTGCCAACAATTAGCAAAAATTCTCCTTTTTTTACAGAAAATGATACATTGTTTAATGCCTGCACTCGGGTATCTCCCTGGCCAAAAATCTTGTTGACGTTTTTTAGTTCCAGTACCACATCAGACATATCTCATTGCCTCCACTGGTTGTAATTTGGTTGCCTTGTATGATGGATAAATCGATGCCACCACTGCCAAGGAAAACGCCATGATTGCGGTTTGGATGATTTTGCCCCAATCATAGCTGACCTCAAGTGGGATAGATCCTGCAAAGGTCATCTTGGTTTCTTTTGCGTAAAATGTGTATCCTAGGCCCATTGCCGTGCCTATTCCGGCGCCAATTGCGCCAATCATCATTCCCTGAACTATAAAAATAATCAAAATGTCCTTTCTTTTTGCGCCTATTGCACGCATGACACCCACCTCTCGGGTTTTGTTAGATACTAGCATCATTTGGATTGTGACTACGGCAAATGCCGATGACATCAAGCCAAAATAGCCAATCATGTTTATCATGGCAATGCCAGAGCGGAATCCAGAAAGCGCTGCTTCTGCAGATTCTTCTATTGTTTCTGCCTTGAAATCATCATTTGGAAATGTTCTAAGAAAATAATTTTTTACATCTAGCGCCTTGTCTGGGTCGTTTAGCTTGACTAGGATTTCTCCTGTCTCTCCGTTCCTATCTAGCATGTCTCGGAGTGCATCAATATGCATTATCACATTAGAGTCCAGGCCTTGGCCACCTGGCGATGTTACAATTCCAGAAACTAGAAAACGGCGAATTTGGTCTTCGCCCCTTCTATCAGTGATCTTTACCTTAAGACTATCACCTACTTGGACTCCTCCAAGATCATCTACTACCATAGAGCCGACAACTATGGAATTTCTTGAAAACACAAACTGGCCGTCGCTAATTGTTTCATGTGCTGTGGACACTCGGGGATCACGTATTGGATCAACACCAATTACTGGGACTCGAAATTCTTCTACTAGCTTGCCGTTTTTTGTTACATTAATTGATGCGGATGACTGCATCCTAGGCGTTGCGGCCTCTACATATGGAATTCTCTCAAACCATCCAACCAAAAAGACATCAGACTTTGTGATAAAGCTCTCCTCATCAGTTACTAGAACATCTCCGAATCTATAGCTGGACAGATCTCTGACTATAGCATCGTATAATCCTTGGAAAATTACAAAATTCACATGAATTACCAATATGCCAATTGATACAGCTAGGACTGCGCCAATCAAAGAGCCCTTTTTGTTGGCCAGCATCCTTTTTGCGAGCTGGACTCGGTAATCCACAGGTATAGTAATTTAGTCTGATATTTAATGTATTATGTGCCTAAAATGGCTAAATCGGACATTTTGATCAAAGAATAGTAGTGTTTAATAAGAAACTACTGCCTAACTGTAGCAAATTGGACAAATTAGACGTAGAGATCCTACATGCATTACTGGATAACTGCAGAGACTCTGACAGACAAATTGGAACCAAAATTGGAATCTCTGGCGCTGCAGTAAAATCCAGAATTACAAAAATGCAAAAAAGCAAGCTTATTGAAGAATTTACCCTAAAGATAGAGCCGCCAGTCTTTGGCTACAATTTGTTGTATATTGTGGTGACTGGCCAAAACATGAATGAAATCCTAAAGCAAGTCGAATTAATTGGCGAGCCATTTTTGGTTGTGCCAATTGTTGGCGGAATCACTGTTTGTGGAATTGTGGTAAAAGAAAATGTTTCACAAAAAATTGAACTTGCAAAAAACCTCATGAAAGACGTCAGGCTATTATCAATATTTGAGGCAGAAAATCCCGGGGTTCGATCTGATCTTACCAGGACTGATGTTGATATTATCAGTGAACTGCTAAAGGACCCTAGAGCAAAAATAGATGATTTGGCAAAAAAGACCAAGCTATCTACTAAAACCATCACACGATCACTGCAAAAGCTCCAAGACGATGAGGCAATCCAATTTACCTTAATTTATGATCCAACCAAGTTTGGCCAGTACATTCCGTTTGTTGTGTTGGCCTGGGTCACGGGGGATTTTGCTGAAACTCTCAAATCACTCAAAAAGGAATTTGCCAAATCCTTTTTGTCAAAACCATTTTTGTCAAAAAATCAAATAGTGCTGTTTTTGCACTCAAATAATATTTTTGAGCTAGATTCCATAACTCAAAAGGTTCGCACCATCAAGGGAGTCGGATCTGCAGATTTGTTTATCCCAAAAAAGATAACATTCCCACAAGAATGGATAGTAAATGCAATCAAAGAAGCCAGGGCTTCTGAGAGACTACACCTAGCATATCATTAAAATCCTGCCAAAATCTGGCAGACAATAGATGAGAAAAAAGACAATCTACGAGGGCAGAATTTTGGGTGTGAGCCTTTATGATATCACCATTCAGGGTCGAAAGGTAAAGCGCGAGATAATTGAGCATAGGGGGGCAGCCGCAATTTTGGCATTTGATGAAAAAGGCAAGGTCATCCTAGTAAAGCAGCATAGATTTCCGCACGGATATGTTCTAGAGATTCCTGCAGGCACGCTAGAAAAGGGTGAAAAACCAATTAGGTGCGCTTTTCGCGAAATTCAGGAGGAAACTGGCTACAAGGCAGCCAAAATGACTCATTTTCTGACGTATTATCCATCGATTGGCTACAACAGAGAAGCAATCCACTGCTTTGTTGCAAAAAATCTCAAAAAAGTAAGCGAGCAGGCACTAGACGAAGACGAGATAATGTCTGTAGTCAAAATTGATCTAAGGCGACTCATCTCGATGATAAAGTCAGGTAAGATTCTAGACTCCAAGACAATCTGCGCCGTTCTGACCTATGCTGCCAAAAACAAGCTCTACTAGTAGACTGGCTTTACTAAATCTGCAATATCTGCCCATGACCTAGAGACTCGCTCAAACATGTAGATCAAATCTAGCAAATCTATTTGGAGCTGGTTTTTTTGCTCAATTGAAGATCGAATATCAGAGATTTTTCTTTGGAATTTTCTGTGACTTGCAATTGCGTCAATTGCTAGGCTTCTGTTTTGGTCAATGAACGCGTCAATTGATTTTTGATGGATTGATTCTATGTCCTTGGTCAGCTCGTAGATTTTTTTGAGATCGTTTTTGGATAATGTGGTGTTTGAAAGAGAGTTTGCAATTTCGACCAAAGTGTCGCTTGTTGTTTCCAAAATGTTTGCTGCAATCCTATAATCCAAAACATCAATGTTTTCCAAATGAAATGTAGTGGCCAAGCGCTTGTCGGAAATGGTGCTACGAATCAGCCTTACTAGCAAAAAGTATTGCCTGTCGACTTCGTCGTCTCGGCGCGATAAAGTTTGCAGATTTGATCTGTCATCAGAAATCAAAGATAACGAGATATCATTGAACATTCCTAGTGCAATGGAGCTAATTCTCTTTAGGATTTTTTGTGGATTCAGAGTTGCGGCATCAAGCAAAAACTGGACATTTACATTGGACGAGTCTTCTTCGACAATTTCCATGCCCACTAGTCTTCTCATGGAATTGCGGATTTTTTCTCTGTCTTCTGCTGGAATCAGTGTCTTTGCCTTGATTCGAATTATGTCATAGCCAAGCAAATATGCGCCGGTAATGTTTGCAACAATGTTTTCGTCTTGCGGTAACGGATAAGAGATTACGACTTCTTTTGATGGCCGCTCTGTTTTGCCGGCAGTAATGGATATGGTATTGTCACTTGTTTCTAGCTCGACTTCGATGCTCTTGTTTAGGTGGTTTGCCTCAACCCATTCCTTTGGTAATGACACTAGGATGCTGCTTCCTATCTTTTGTAGGCGTCGAATGAATTTAGGCAATTTATACTAATTTAAGTAATTTAAGCCATATTCTTATATTTTTATTAAAATTTAAACTCGGATCAGATGAAGGGAGTCGCATTTAGCCCTGCACATATAACGGGATTCTTCAAGGCAGAACTAGACCAAACTGCAAGACCAGAAGTACAGGGCTCACTTGGCGCGGGATTTTCAATACAGCAAGGCGTTACCACAACAGTAGAGGTTCAGGATTCTGAATTTTCTGATCACTCCATAACCATATCGGGGTATCAGCCAGACAATACCCAAGTATCAGAGTTTGTCATTTCTGAATTTCTAAAAAATATTGACGGAAATTATTTTCTCAAAGTGCATCATGACATCAAGGTTCCAGTTGGATACGGCCTTGGATGCTCTGCAGCAGTTGCATTATCATTGGTGTATGCGCTAAATTCTGCATTTAGGACCAATTACACCAAAGAACAATTGGGAATGATGGCGCACAATGCCGAGGTAATGTGCAGGACTGGTCTTGGTGATGTTTTGGCCTCATACCATGGTGGATTTGAAATCAGAGTAAAAGGCGGCGCACCAGGAATTGGGCAGATCAGGAAAATTTCATCGGAATCATATTCTGCAATAATGATTTGCTTTTCGCCAATTTCTACAAAGCAGTTCCTCAAGGACAGACTTGCATCAATAAATGGCCTTGGCGGAAAGATGGTAGAGAAGCTAGTGCAGACAAAAAATGTGGACCAATTTCATGACTATTCCATAGAATTTGCAAACTATGTGGATATAATTACACCAAAGATGAAATCAGTAATTGATGATCTAAAAGAGAACGGAATTAAATGCGGCGTTGCATTGTTTGGCGAGACAATATTTACACTGGTAAAGCCGGAAATAGAAGAAAAGGTAATTTCTATTTTGGAAAAATATCACGACGGAATTATCATCAAATCCAAAATTGACCAAATTGGTGCAAGACTAGTACATTGAATCATATTCCATCTAGCCATCCGCGGGCAAAATCTCTGTACATTCGTGAAAAACTAGTAGAGGCATTTGATGCAGGACTAGTGGCAAAGGAAGGCCTAATGGCACATGGGCGTGGAGAGGCCTTTGATTATCTGATTGGTGAAAAGACATCAAAATCTGCCAAAAAGGCAATTTCTGCGGCTGCCCATATGCTAAAGCAGGCACAAAATCCAGTCATTTCTGTTAATGGCAACATCGCCGGTCTTTGTCCAAAGGAAATAGTCCAGCTTGCAAAGGTATCTGGCGCAAAAATAGAGGTAAACTTGTTTTATGCCAAAAAAGCCAGAAAGCAAAACATTTTTCGCACACTCAAAAAAAATGGCGCGCAGAAAATCTATGGAATGGAGAGAAAAAACTCGACGAAGCTTTCCGGCCTGGATTCAGCTAGAAGAATTGTAGACAGAGCCGGAATCTATTCTGCAGACGTAGTTGTAGTGCCACTAGAAGACGGCGATCGTACCTTGGCACTAAAAAAAGCTGGAAAAAAAGTGATCACATTTGATCTAAACCCAATGTCTAGAACCGCAGAGACTGCCGATATTACAATAGTGGACAATGTGGTCAGAGCAATCACATTACTGATAAAGTCCTGCAAAAACCCAAAACCGACTAAATTTGACAATGGCAAAAACCTTGCACTGGCAATACAGGAAATCAAGCAAAACCTGACAAGGAGGGCTGTACATGCATAAGTCAGTCAAGGACATTTTAGACAAGAAAAAGAACGGCCAGAAAATTTCTGTTATTACTGCATATGACTATACTCTGGCGTCATTATGTGACAAGGCTGGAATTGACATCATGCTAGTTGGCGATAGTGCCGGAATGGTCATGCTTGGATACGAGAACACCATACCAGTTACAATGGACCAAATGGTATTATTTACAGAAGCTGTATCACGTGCAAGACAAAATTCTTTGGTAGTAGCTGATATGCCATTTATGTCGTATCAGGCAAGCACATCAGATGCAATTGCAAACTCTGGCAGACTAATCAAGGCAGGAGCCGATGCAGTAAAGCTTGAAGGCGGAAAAATTGTTGCGCCAACCATACAAGCTATAGTAGAGACAGGCATTCCTGTGATGGGCCACATTGGATTTCAGCCTCAAACTACTACTTTGGCGCAAGGATACAGGGTCCAAGCAAAGACAAAGGATGCAGCTATAACTCTGATCGAGGATGCCAAGGCATTAGAAAAAGCAGGCGCATTTTCAATAGCACTTGAAATGGTGACAAGTGAGGTATCCAAGATTATCTCTGAATCCATATCCATTCCTACCATAGGTATTGGATCTGGCAAATTCTGCGACGGCCAAGTCCTAGTGGTACATGATGTTTTAGGAATGTATGAGAAGCTAAAGCCAAAATTTGTCAAACAATACATGACACTATCTGATCAGATAACAAAGGCAATATCATTATACAAATCAGATGTAGAGTCTGGCAAATTTCCCGCAAAAGAAAACTGGTTTACTATGGAAAAAACAGAGCTGGATAAGCTCATGAAGGAAATTGACTAGGCATCCTTCTTTGGATATAGTAGAATCGCACGGAGTGGAATTAGCTGGGAAAAAAATTGTTCTTTGTGTGGCAGGAAGTGTTGCCGCATACAAGGCAATAGAGCTAGCCAGATTACTGATGAGACATGGCGCAAATGTCACATGTGTTGCAAGTGAAGCTGTAACAAAACTAATCCAGCCGGATTACTTCAAGTGGGCAACTGGAAACCCAGTCATAACAAAACTTACTGGAAAGCTAGAACACATTTCTTTGGCTGATTACAAACAATCTGATTGTATTGTGGTATATCCTGGAACTGCAAACACTTTGGGCAAATTGGCAAATGGAATAGATGATACGCCAATCTCTACTGTTTTGACTGTTGGATTTGGTGCAAAAATTCCCATAATCATGGCACTTGCAATGCACCAGGCAATGTATGAAAATTCTGCTGTTTTGCGAAACATTTCGTTTTTGAAGGGCAAAGTAGAGTTTATCGAGCCTAATTTCATAGAGGGAAAGGCAAAAGCAGCTGAACCCGAAGACGTTTTGGATTATGTTCTGGACAGATTTGGCCACTCATCAGTATTGTCTGGCAAAAATGTAATCATAACGGCAGGCCCTACAATGGAGCCAATCGACACTGTCCGAGTCTTAACAAATCAGAGCTCTGGCAAAACCGGCGTTCTGCTTGCAAAAGAAATGATCTCAGCTGGTGCCAAAGTTACCTTGGTGTATGGGCCTGGCATAGAAGAGCCACCCAAAGGAGCCAAAGTAATTCCAGTAAAGACAGTACATCAAATGTTTGATGCGGTAAAAAAACAAATGAAGGTAAAAAAATTCGACATTGCTATTTTGTCTGCAGCACCGGCTGACTATACCACAACTCCTGTAAAATCAAAAATAAAAAGCGATAAGGCAGGCCTTACAATTAAGCTGCAAAGGGCGCCAAAAATCATCGATAATATCAAAAAACTACAAAAAGATGTTTTTCTAATTGGATTCAAGGCGGAAACTAACATTACAAAGCAAAAGCTAGTCGAGCTGGCAAAAAAGAAAATGAAAGAGTCTAGCTCCGATATGATAGTTGCAAACGATATTGGGGCAAAATATCAGAAAAACCGCGAGCTAAACGAAGTCATCATACTGGATAAATTTGGCAAGACTACAAGTTCTGGCCGCAAAACTAAACAAGAGATCTCAAAGTTTATCAGAAAGCAAATAGAGAAAAAGTTCGCTTGAGCATTATCAAGATTATAGTATTTTTTGCTGTCTCTGTCATTCTGATTAATTTGCCGGGCTCGTTTGCACAGGAATTTGATGATGTCATGAGAGATCTAGGATATGACGATGACGCAATACGAAAATCAAAGGCGCTTCTTGGCAAGATTCCACACCAGCAAGGCGAATTTGCACCAGAATAAAAAGAAGAGATCCTAGAAGGAATTGAAAAGGCAGAAGAACACGCAAAAGAAGAACGCGAAGCAACCCAAGAAATACCTGCAAACGTAATAATAAAAGTCAGAAAATATTTGAAATTCTAGTCAATATAGTAGACTAGCTTTGCCTCATGTCTGAATTTTATCTGGTTTTGCTCATGTAGATCAGATATTGCATTCATCTTCATCAGATTCGAGCTGACAGTGTATAGTGTGTCATCGATGTAAAATGATCTACTCATTACAAACGGTTTGAGTCTGCTCTCGCAAAAATTGTGTTAGGTAATATGCGCCGCCTGCTCCCTTGCCAGAGATTCCTGAATTTTTCCATCCTACAAAGGGCTGCGCCTGAACCATTGCTCCAGTTGTGGCGGATTGGGCTCGGTTTGCGTATGTGACGCCTGCCTCGATTTTGGAGAAAAACTCGTCGATTTCAGATTTGTTCTGCGAGAAAATTCCCGCTGTTAGGCCATATTCAGAATCATTTGCTTCTTTGATTGCGTCAGTAAATTTTTCAAATTCCTGTATGCACAAAAATGGCAAAAACAATTCCTCTTTGACTAGCTTGTGGCCTTTGGGTAAATTGGCAACTATTGTAGGCTTGACATAATAGCCGTTTTGGTATGGTCCATCTCTTAGGGTTTCTCCGCCAAAAATTATCTTGCCGTCTTTTTTTGCCAGCTCCACTGCAGATTCGAATTTTTTTCTTGCAGAATCGTTAATTATTGGGCCCAAATACGTGTCCTTTTCCCATGGTAGGCCGATTTTGAGATTTTGTGTTTTTGTGACTAGCTTTTCTAAAAACTTTGGCGCAATTTGTTTTTGCACATATACCCTAGAGCATGCACTGCATTTTTGTCCGCCATACCCAAATGCTGCACGCAATACTCCGTCTGTTGCTTTTTCTAGATCAGCTGATTCAGTTATGATTACTGGATTTTTGCCTCCCATCTCAGAAATGAATGGCTTTGGAGAATCTTTGGTAAATGTTCTAAATCCTGACAGTCCTACTTCTTTGGATCCTGTAAATGCAATGCCAGAGACATGTGGGTTTTCTACTATTGCTTGGCCCACTATACCTCCCTGTCCAGTTACAAATGCAATTGCACCTGCTGGGATTTTTTTGTAAATTGCATTTACAAATTGGAATGCTGATAGCGGTGTATCACTTGCTGGCTTGAGTACAACAGAATTTCCTGTAATTAGTGCACCACTGCTCATCCCAATTGCAATAGCTGATGGAAAGTTAAACGGAGAAATTATTCCCCAGACTCCGTATGGTTTGAGAACGGATTGGGTTTTTTCATTTGGGTTTGCGTTCTTTGTGGGCTTGACAAATCCCTGGTTTGCCTCTAGCTGGTCTGCGTAAAATCTCAGAAAATCTATTGTTTCGTCTAGCTCACCCATTGCCTCGAGCCTGTTTTTGCCGTTTTCTAGGCTGACTATGGCAGCTAGTCGGAATTTGTCGTTGGAGAATTGTGATGCTACTTCGCGAAATACTTGGGCTCTAGTCTGGTATGGAGTTGAGCTCCATTGTAGAAATGCGTCTTTTGCAGCTGCGATTGCCTGGTTTGTCTGCTCTTTTGTTGCCAGTGGGAATTTAGCTGGTATGATTCTGGTGTCTGATGGCGATCGTACATCAAATGTTTTGTCTGTGTGTATTTCTTGGCCTCCTATGATTAGAGGGTAGGTTTTTCCAAATTCTGATTTTAGTGATTCTAGGGCAGAGTCAAATTTTTTGTGAAATTCATCAGTAGTGTTGTTTTTTACTGCATTTGCCCAGGTGTTTTCGTTTTCAATCAAAGGTAAATGATATACTGTATCAGCCAATAAAATGATTTAGTAATGATTGTAAAATCGCCACTACGCTATCCAGGTGGAAAATCTCGTGCAGTCAAAATAATATCAAAATACATCCCAAAAGGCACAACTCGGATATGTTCGCCATTTTTTGGCGGCGGATCATTAGAAATCCATTGCGCACAAAATGGAATCAAAGTGTATGGTTATGACAGCTTTGGGCCGCTAGTTGATTTCTGGCAGGTTTTGCTAAAAAATCCATCCAAGCTTGCACACATCGTAAAAAAATATCATCCACTAAAAAAAGAAAAATTCTATGAGCTGCAAAAACTCCAGCTGGAATCAAAAAGCAAGCTAGAGCGAGCTGCGGTATTTTTTGTCCTAAACAGGACTTCATTTTCTGGCTCTACACTATCTGGTGGAATGGCAACTGGAGGAGACTATAACAACCCAAGATTTACAAAATCATCAATTGAGAAGCTCAAAACCTTCAAAATCAAAAACCTCACAATACAGCAAGATGACTACAAAAAATCAATTCCTAGGCACAAAAAAGCACTACTCTACCTAGACCCGCCATACCTAATCCAAAGCAAACTGTATGGAAGGCAAGGAGATCTGCACAAAAATTTTGATCATTACACCTTGGCAAAAATTCTCAAAAAGCGAAACAACTGGATTTTATCATACAATAATTCAAAAGAAATTCACCAGTTATACTCGGATTACACCATTTTGTATCCGGACTGGAAATATGGCATGTCAAACAACAAGAAATCAAGAGAAGTACTGATACTAAGTCATGATTTAGCTAAATCAAACCTAGAGTAATTCTATTTCTGGAGCACAGTGCTTGTGAACCCATTTTCCTGTCTCGTTTTTTGCAATTTCCTTTCCTGGTGCTATTTTATCCCCACATGCTGAACATGAGGTAGCGAATTTTGCTTTCATGGATTTGCTATGGTACAGAACATAATCAATGGTATGATCGAAACACCACTAAGCTAAGGTTAGCTAAATACACCAGCAATCTTACAATTATAACCACAGTACCTAGGGGTTAGATGTTGCAATTTGACGCCCTAGGACGCAGAATGCGCTCCAGCTATCCAGAAATCAATCTAAAAAACCCTCGAGAACCTATCTCACTAGTAGAAGCACTGGAGCTAGTAGGGCAGTTTGCCGGAAAAGAACCAACCCCAAAGCAATATGAGGTCATAAAAAAGATCCAGCACGCAATTGAATCAGGCTACAAAAAAATTCTCTTATCAGCTCCTACCGGAACTGGCAAAAGCTGGATTGCAATTGCACTATCACTATACCTAAGATCGGCTACCATACTCACATCTACAGTACTGCTCCAAGACCAGTACAGAAACGAGTTTTCATTTTTCAATACGGTTCGCGGAAAAAAGAGATTTCCCTGCGAGCAGACAAATCGCGTCTTTGATTGTACCCATGGCTATTGCAACGAGTGCTCCTTCAAGCCAGAACCAGAATCATACAGTATAGTCAAAAAAGGAACAATTGCAGAAAAAATCATCGGCCAAGACATGCCCAGAAAGTGCCCATATTATGACCAAATAGAAATCGGCAAAAAGGCAAGCTTTGTTGCCTATTCTTACGCATCATATCTTTCACATTTGTTATCAGGCGAGGAAATGCCGCAAAGAAAGCTCCTAGTATGTGATGAAGCACATGAGCTGGACGAAGAGCTGGCAAACCAGCTTGCAACAAATCTGTCTGGATTTTACGGCGAGCTGCTTGGAGTGGAAATGCCCAAGTTTTCAGTCAATTCCAATCTGAGTATGGTAAAACAATACGTCAATTCATTCTCAGAGGCATTCAAAAAGCGAGAATCCGTCATAAAACAATGCGCAGAGCATTCTTTATTCCTACAATCAGAAGAACACATCAAAAAGCACGTACACTGCATAAAACATGGAATAAAACTCCAGTCAAGCTGCTCTGATTGCAACAAAATTCGTGATTACATTAGAACCAAGGAATTCTTAAAGTGCAAGGACCATGTTGACTGCAAGTTTGATCACAAGCACATCAATCATTTTGTCCTAAATGACCTCAAAAACTATACAACAAAAATGAAAATTCTGCAAAAGGGGTTGGAATCAGCTGACCAAAACTATATCATTACTGACATTCAGTCCAAGTCCCAGGATGAGCGACGTGGCAGAAACTTTGATGAGGTCACAATCAAGCCGTGGCACCTTCACTGGTTTATGGAAGAGATGAGCTCTGGATTTGATCTATCTTTGTACATGTCAGCTACAATAAACCTAGAATTATTCTGCAAGGAGACAGGATTCAGAAAGGACGAGGTCTATTTTATCAACGAGGATTCCAACATTCCACTAGAGAACCGCAAGGTCGTATTTCTCAAAACGGAATATGTCGAGGCGACATCTGAAAATGTCCTGCCAGACAAGATCATATCTCAGATAGAGGCAATTCTCAAAATCAGGCCAAGCCAGCGCGGAATCATACTGTTGACTAGCTATTCGCAGCTTGATTACATCATGGAAAAGATCTCACCTGAATTCAAGTCGAGACTGTTGCCACTTGAACGTGGCCAGGACAAATCAGAGGCAATTGACGCACATCGCGGCGCGCCAAATTCTGTTTTAATCTCACCTGGATTGGAATCAGGCGTAAACCTGCCAGATGATGACAGTAGGTTCCAGATTATTGTAAAGGCTCCCTACTATCCAACTGTGGATGATTTACGAATGAAAAAGATTTACGATTCCGAGGCAGACCATCGAAGATACTATCTCAAATCCGCATTTCGATTACTACAGATGGCTGGCAGAAGCATCCGACATGTCAAAGATAGCGCAATGACCTATGTCTTGGATACAAAGGCAGAGCGCATGAT
>Ga0233424_10000546_pt1 | contig 45820 bp, 28 predicted proteins | sample Watercolumn_Towu_FD_181011 | JGI IMG/M metagenome (GOLD analysis project Ga0233424, IMG submission 181011) | Freshwater microbial communities from Lake Towuti, South Sulawesi, Indonesia - Watercolumn_Towuti2014_125_MG | ecosystem: Environmental > Aquatic > Freshwater > Lake | place: Indonesia...
GAGATCGGGATAGACACCGCCGTTGCTCTTGGCGAGCAGGGTCGGATAAGCCTCCTCGAGAAGCAGCCGGTTGAGGCGGATGCGCGAGTGGCCTGTGGGGTTCTGCGCGAGGAACCGTTGTGACCGGCGCGAAAGATGGACACCCGCGAAGCGGTTCGTCTCGTAAAGAACCGGCACCCTCTCGATCTTTGCGAGTTCCGTGGCGAGTTTGTCCCGTTCCTTCTTCTCGCGCATGATCAAGTCCTCGATCAGCCGCTTCTTTCCCTCGGGATCCTTGATCCAGAATCCCCGCGCCCGGAGTTCGGCGTCCAGTGCAGCGCCTGGGGTGACGGTTTCGCCCGAGGCGACCGCGGCCAGTTCCTTTAGTTGCGCTTCGGAGGCCGCGAGGTCGGGCTTGAGTTCCTTGAGGCGGCGCACGGCGGTGTATTCGTTTTCGAGAAGCGCGTTCAGGTCGCGGGCGAGCGCGCGGCGCGTGCGGGCATCGGTGGGCGCGCTGGAAAGCAACTGGCGCGTCCCGGCGCGGAGTTGCTCCGACAGGAAGCGTGACACGAGGTCGCCGGCGTCGGGCGACGCGAGCCGCCGCGCCAGCGCGGGTATGTCCGTGAAGTGTGACTCGGTGAAGAGCGATTCCTCCGTGCGGCGCGACTTCTCGATGCGGTCGCCGAGTCTCTCGGAGAAATTGTCCAAGGGGCGAAAGACGGGCCGCGCGATATTGGCGACGGTGGCCACGGCGCGCTCGAGCCCGTTGGTGGCGTGCGGACGGCCTTGGAGTTTGTTCGTGAGCGACTCGCCGCCCATGACCTTGTCCTGGAAGTCGTGCTGGTATTTGCTAATCGCGCTGGCGAAGAACGGCGGGTCCACCTGTGCGCTGCGGTTGAAGTGTGCGCGGATGTAATTGAGGTAGGTGCCGTCGGCGAGCGCGTTCTGCGTGATGATGTAAACGTCGCGCCGGTCGAAGAGCGGGTCGCGCGGTTTGTGCCTTGGCGGAGTGAAGCTCTCGCAGAAAATCATGTAAGTGGGGCAGAAGCGGCCCGGGTCCGTGCCGCCGAACAGCACGGCATCGCGCGCCATCTCGGGATACACCCGCTTGTCACCTTTCTTGAGCAGTTCCTCGCGCTCCTTCGGCTCGTAGCTGAGCTTGTTGTTCTTGTCCACGTAGGGCGGCGTGAACATGTCGTGGCCGAACCAGTAGCCGAACATGTGCCCGCGCTGCTCGTTCTTCGCCCAGTGCGAGATGATGGCCTGCGCCGGCATGAGCGTGAACAGCGCGAGCATCGCGCCGAGCGGAACCATGCGCCGATACGAGGCCACGAAGAGGATCAGGAGCCCCATCCACGCGAACCCGAGCTTCGCGGCAAGGCGGTCGGGAAGATACTGGCTCTCCTCCGCGGGCACGGACGTGAGCAAATCCCACAACGCCTCGGCCTTGCCGCGCGGCATGCTGCGCACCAGCCCGGTGTCGCCGTGCACGACGATGGCCTGATACATCGCCAGCCCCGCCATGACCGCGACGGCGATGAGAAATGGGCGCCGCCTTCGCTCGTAGTCCCGCGCGAGCCACGCGGCGACCAGCGCCAGCCCCCATCCGATGAACGCGGCAATCGTGATGTGCGACGCCGTGAAGAAGACCTTCGTCAACTCGCGGCTCTGGCGGTCGCCGCTGGGGTTGAGCAGGAACAAGAGGATGAACGCGAGGCACAGCCCGGAGGAGCCGAGCCCCACCAGCCACGCGCGCTCGCGGGCCTTCATCCGGACGAAGAAAAAGAGCGGCACCAGCGCGACGATCAGCAGCACGGGCGTGAATTCCTCCATCGCGCCCTCCTTGAGCATGGTGACCTGCTCAATCCAGCGCTGGAGTTCGGTGGTGGGGTTGGTCTTCTCGTATTGGCCGCGGGTGAGCGCGTGGATGAAGCCATCGATGATGCGCGGGTAACCCCAGTTGAGCGGCGGGTTGCTCAACGACGCCAGCGGCATGTAAAAGTAGAACGAACAGCCGAGCAGCCACGTCACTCCGCACAAGGCGACGGGCGACACGCCCCATCGAAACCACTGCGCAACCTTCTCCTTCTCGCGGTCCAACCAGCGCGCGAGGGTCAGCGAAAGCAGCGCGACGGACTGGAAGAACACCATGAACCGGAGCGCGACGATTTTCTGGCTCTCGGCGGCTTCGATGCGCCGCCCTGCCTCGGGCAGGATCGCGGCGTCCATCTTCGCCGAAAGCTCCGCCTGCACTGCATTGGCCCATGCGACCCAGATGAAAAGCGCTATCAAGCCGTAGGCCGCGGCGACCGCCGCCTTGCCTTCCTTCGAACCCTCGACGCCGAACCAGAACGTGATGAGCATCGAGGCGATGCCCACGATGAGGAACATGTTGAACACAGCCGGATTTCCGATGGCCCCGGTCGAGACGAAACCCTTGATGAACAGGCCGAGCACAAAGATGAATGAGTTGACCCAGAAGAAACGCCGGCCGAGTTTCGGGTCGCGCGCGAGGATGCCCAGCTCGATGCCCGGCGCAGCGACGATCAGCGTCTGGTGGTTGGTGAAACAGATGCCGAACCAGAAGAACGCCCAGTAGAGATGACGCCGCTGGTCGGGCGCGTGGTTCCACCGCATCAGGCACACGAACACCGCCATCAGCGAGAGCGCGCTGAGGGTGTAAACCTCCACGATGACCGCCTGGCTCCACATGAAGCCGTTGAAGCCGAAGAGCGTTCCCGCCACCCAGCCCGCCACGGAGCACAGGGCGTTCTCGATGCGCCGGTCGAGAGCTTTGAACTCATCAATGCTCTCGAGAATCATGCTCGTGCCGCGCGACGTGATGAGCGCCAGCAGCCCGCACGTCGCCGCGCCCGCCACCGCCGATGCCAGCGCGACCCGCCACGCCATGTTCGCGTGCGGCACCAGCACCGTGAACAGCCACGTGTAAAGGGTCCACACGGGGTATCCCGGCGGGTGCGGCACGCCTGCATACATCGAAGCTGTGGCCAGCTCGCCCGAGTCCTCGAGCGTCAAGTCCGGCGCGAGCGTGATGTAGTAACCGATGAGCGTGACCAGAGCCGCCGCCAGCGCCGTCACCCAGTCCACACGCCGGAACAAGGCAGTCGGTGGGGCAGGGGATGTGGCGGCGGCAGGTTCGGCGGCGGGCGGCGCCTTCGAAGCGGCAACAGGCGCGGGCGCGGACCCCTTCGTCAGCGCGCCCGATGGCCCCGATGGGCCGGAACTGGCGGCGGAGCCGTTGGCCTTGCCCCCGCTGGGCTTCGATGTGTGGTTGCTCATCTGGACGGATTCGACAGCGGCGCCTGTCCGCGTTCAGGAAGCGCCAAGTTCAAGGCCTGTCACCGTTCAAGTCCATCCCAAAATGCCTCCGATGGAACACTGAGGGCGCATCTCGGTTCCGTGCCGGACAACGGGAGAAGGCGGATTCGCCCCGAATCGGAGTCGGCGTGAGCCGCTGCCCGTTTTCACCTTCCCCCCATGAACCGGAGCGCCGGTCTCCGACCCGGCGCGTTGATGATGCCGGACTTGAAGCGAGCCGGGTCGGAGACCGGCGCTCCAATCGTCTGGCGGGTTCAGGGATTCAAAGCGCGAACATGGTTTCGGCGAATTCTCACCCCGACCCTCTCCCTCCGAGGGAGAGGGGGAATCGTCGCCCGTCACTCCGTGGATTTGGAGCGCCGTCACTTCACCACCAACCATACATTCCGGTAGAAGACCGGATTCCCGTGTCCTTGAAGCTGAATCGGTCCGCCCATCGGGTTCTCCGGCTTGCCGCCGCCAGTCGGGCCGTTGATCTCCACCTTGTCGTGGATGGTCAGGCCGTTGTGCCGCACGGTGATAACGGCGTTCTTCGTCTTCTTCCCGTCGGCGTCGAACTTCGCCGCCTCGAAGTCAATGTCGTAGGTCTGCCACACCAGCGGCGGCAGGCACATGTTCACGCTTGGCGCGGTCTTCGAATAGATGCCGCCGCACTCGTTGTTGAGCCCCTTGAGCCCGAAGCTGTCCAGCACCTGAATCTCGTAACGGTCCTGCATGTAAACGCCGCTGTTCGCTCGGCCCTGCCCGCGGCCGAGCGGCTTGAAGGGCAGCAGAAACTCGAGGTGCAGCGTGTAGTTCTGGAAATCGTCACGCTTGGTCTTGCAACCCGGCGCGATGAGGCCGCGCTTCAAGTCGTCCTCGTGCCCGCCCGCAAACGCATCGAAGCTCGTGCCATCGAAGAGGACAACCGCGCCCGCGGGCGGCTTGGCGCCGAGCGTCGGGCTCTGGCGGGCGACGCGCTTCAACGTGAAGGGCTTCTCGTCCTTGGTGCCAGTGAGCGTGGGCTTCGTCAACGTGGCCTTCCCGCCGCCGGGCAGTGTGAACTCCACCTTCTCGCCGTCGCGTTTGGCCTCGGCCTCGACCTTCGCGGACTTGTCCCAGCCTGCGCCGGGCAGGCCGCCGTGGTGGAACACGGCGCGAAACGTGTCGTTGCCGAGCGCGATGATCTGCGCGCCGAGATGGGCGTCGGCGAACTCGCCCTGAAGGTCAATGTCCGGCCCCGCCGCGCGCGCCTGCTCGATGGTGAGGTAGGTGCCGGGTTCGGCCTTCGCATCGGCGGCCGACGCGCGAGGCGGTGCGAGGAGGGTCAACGAGAGGAGCGTCAGCACGGTTTTCATGGTGGTTGGGCTTTGAATTGTGAACGTTGAACTTCGGCAAGTCGCGCCGCAACGCGTGGTTGCGCACGCAAAGCAAACGGTGCGACTGCAATCGGATGGCGGACACTAGTCCACACCGTTGAAGCGTCCAAGCCTTCATTCTCGGAATGCGGAACACGGAACCTGCCGGAAACGCCCCCTCACTGCTTTCTCCGTGTCCATCCGTGTCCGTCCGTGGTTGAATCACCGGCAAGCTTGACCCGATGGCCCACGTCTCCGACTTCCTCGCCCCTGCCGAGCTGCAGAAGATTTCCAACCTGCAGGTCGTCGCGAGGCTCGTGGTCGAGGGGTTCTTCTCGGGGCTGCACAAGTCGCCGCACAAGGGCTTCAGCGTCGAGTTCGCGCAGCACCGCCAATACGTGCAAGGCGACGAAATTCGCCGGCTCGACTGGAAGGTCTTCGGCAAGACCGACCGGTTCTACATCCGCGAGTTCGACGAGGAAACGAACCTCCGCGCCACGCTGCTGCTCGACTTGAGCGGCTCCATGGATTACGCGGGCGATGGCCACCCATCCAAGCAGCAATACGCCACGCGGCTCGCCGCAGCGCTCGCGTATCTCATGCTGCAACAGCGCGACAGCGTGGGACTCGTCACGTTCGACTCCATGGTCCGCCGATTCATCCCGCAGCGCTCGGGAGTCGGCCACCTGCGCGCGCTGATGGACGAACTGCACTCCGCCAAGCCCGGCGGCGAAACCGCGCTCGCGTCCGTCTTCCGCGAGCTCGTGCCGCGCATCCACCGGCGCGGATTGCTCATCATCCTTTCGGACTGCTTCGGCGAGGTGAAGGACCTCGTGACCGCGCTCGCGCAGTTCCGCCACGCGCGCCACGAAATCCTGCTCTTTCAAATCCTCGACCGTGACGAGCTCACGTTCCCCTTCAAGCGCTGGACCAAGTTCGACTCGCTTGAAGTGGCCGACCAGTTCCGCCTCATCGAGCCCGCGCAGTTCCGCGCGGCGTATCTGGACAACCTGAAAAAGTTCCAGCACGAACTCGTCGCCGGCTGCCGCCGCCACCGCATTGACCTCGTGCCGATGGTGACCGACCAGCCGTATGCCGATGCGTTGGCGACGTATCTGACGAAGCGGCTTTCTCGCGGATGACCTTCCTGAACGCCATCCTTCTCGGCGGGCTTGCGGCGGCGGCGTTGCCGGTGCTCATCCATCTCTTCAACAAGGACCGCTTCCGCGTCGTGCGTTGGGGCGCGATGCATCTCATCAACGCCGCGTTCGAGAAGAATCAGCGCCGCCTCAACCTCGAGCATCTCCTGCTGCTCCTCGTGCGCTGCGCCATTCCCGCGGTGCTCGCGCTGTGCATGGCCCGGCCCGTCCTCACCGGCGCGGCGCGGCTGCTCGGCGACGACAAGGTCTCGCTCGTCCTCCTGCTCGACAACAGTTACTCGATGGCCTCGGGCGCGGGCGCGGCGGCGAACTTCACCTCAGCGCGCGAAGCGGCGACGAAGATCATCGAGGGCGCGGGCCGCGGCTCGGACTTCTCCGTGCTGCTCATGGCCGGCGGACCGCGTCCGCTGATCGAGGACACGGGCTTCGATGGAGCGCGGCTCATCAAGGAACTCGCGAAGCTCGATGCTGGCTTTGGCAAGTCGCAGGTCGGCGAATCGCTCGAAGCCGCGGCTGCGCAGGTCGCACGAATGCAGCAGCAGAACCGTGAGATTGTGGTCGTCACGGATTTTCAGAAGGTAAGCTGGGGCGACGACCAGGCCGCGGGACGGTCACGAGCCATCGAGCAACTCACGGCACTGCCGCTGCCGCCGCGCCTTTCGCTGCTGAACATCGGCGCGCCGGGACGCGACAACGTCGCCGTCGAGTCGCTCGATTTTTCGCGGCTCATCCTGGGCACCGGCCAGGCGCTGAATGTCCGCGCCACCGTGCGCAATTTCGGCGAGCGCGATTATCCCGAGTTGCGCGTGTATTTCCGCGTGGACGGACGCGAGCGATCCGCGGCCCAAATTCAGCTTGCGGCGGGAGAGCAACGGCAGGTGCTTTTCACGACGGCCTTCGACACCGCTGGCTCGCACTTCATCGAGGTCCACGCCGACGCCGACGCGCTCAAGGCCGACAACGCGCTCGCAGCCAGCATCCCGGTGTGGAACGAAATCCCGGTGCTGCTCGTCAACGGCGACCCGAGCGCCGAGCCGCTGAAGGGCGAGACCGACTTCCTCGAAGTGGCGCTGCAGCCGTTCGGACAGGCGCGCGCGGAGCTTGCCGACCTGATCAAGACGCGCGTCATCACCACCGCCGAGATGGGCGCGGCATCGCTCGCGCAGCGGCGCGTGGTGGTGCTGGCGAACGTGCGGCAACTCACTGATGTCCAGCTCGCCGCGTTGCGCGACTTCGTGAGGGACGGTGGCGGCCTGCTCATCTTTCCCGGCAGCCGCGCGAGCACGGACTGGCACAACCTCGTCTTCGCTGGGCGGCAAGGTGAGCCGGGCCTGCTCCCGCTGCAACTCGTGTCGCTCGGTGGCTCGCCCGACGAGAACGCTCCGCGCGCGCGCATCGTGGCGGAGCATTATGCGCATCCCGCGCTCGAACTCTTCAACGACCCGCGCAATGGCTCGCTTGCCGATGCCGAGATCAAGCTCTGGTATAAGCTGCGCCTCCCTCGCGAGCCGGACCCGAACCTGACCGTGCTTGCCAAGCTTTCGAGTGGCGACCCGTTCCTCGTCGAGCGCCGCATGGGCGAAGGCCGTGTGATGTTGTGCGCGACCGCGTGCGACGCCGACTGGGGCAACCTGCCGGTGAAGCCCTTCTACTTGCCGCTCATGCAGCGGCTCGTCACGTATCTCGCGAGCACGGTTTTCCCGCCGCGCAACGTCGAGGTCGGCAAGACCCTCGCGGCATTCTTCCCGAAGAGCGAAGCCGGGCGCGTTGCAGTGTTCACCGACCCGTCGGGGTTGCGGCACGACGTGGCGCTCACGGCGAAGGGCTCGCGCGCTGTCGCGGAGTTCACCGGCGCGCGCCAGCCGGGGCTTTACGTGATGAACGGGCCGGATGGGAGCACGGTGCATTTCGTGGCGAGCACGTCGCGCGAGGAGAGCGACCTGAAACCGCTCACGCCCGCCGAGCGCGAGTCGGTGGCCAAGACGATGGGCGCGACGCTCGTGAACTCGCTGAAGGAATATCAGGAGCGGGACCACGGCCGACGATTTGGGCGCGAAGTTTGGAAACCGCTACTTTGGGCCCTGCTGGCCCTGCTGCTGGGCGAGCTGGTGCTTCAGCAATGGTTCGCCGCGAGAAGGTGAAAACTGGATAGCCGCTAGAGAACGCAAGGGACACAAAGGAAGAACGAAAGGACAAGTATGCAGGACATCATGAAACTCTGTGACGTGGTCAGGCAAACCGACTACGACATCCACCTCTGCCACGCCCATGGGCATTTGGAGAAAGTCTACGAGAATGCGCTCGTGCATCGGCTCGCCAAACTCGGCTTGCGAGTGAAGCAACAGGAGCGCCTCACAGTCCGGGATGAGGACGGCACCGTGATTGGCGCGTTCGTGGCAGACCTGTTTGTTGAGGACTGCCTCATTGTGGAACTCAAGGCGACGAAGTCCATCGAGGAGGAGCACATCGCCCAGATTCTCGGTTATCTCCGTGCCTCACGCGTTGAGCACGGGTTGCTGATCAACTTTGGCTCCGCGCGCTTTCAAATCAAAAAACACGTGCTGACCGATCCGAGAAAGGGCGGACGAATGGCAGGCGTGGGGATGGTCTTCACGAATCTGCTCTTCAGCGTTGTGTCCTTTGCGTCCTTTCGCGGCTAATCCGTTGTGACTGATTTACGTTTCATCGGCGACTGGCGGTTGTGGAGCGGGCTGTTGCTCGCGTTCTCACTCGCCGCGGTGGCCTTCGCGCTGTATCGGCGCGAGACCCGCGCGCGGCGCGATGCGCTCGGTTGGCTGCTTCCGATGCTGCGCTCGCTCGCCGTGTTCCTCGTCGTGCTGATGCTCACGGGGCCGGTGCTGCATCACCGCAAGGTCATCGGCGAACTCGCGCACGTGCTGCTGTTCGTGGACACGTCGGAGAGCATGCGCCTCACCGACGAGGCGATGGAGGTGCCGCGCAAGCTCCTGCTCGCGCAGCAACTCGGGTGGCTCCCGGCGGACAAGTTCAACACGTCGCTTCGCGCGGCGGCGGGCCAACTCGCGGCCGCGCAGGCGGCAACCGTCGCCAGGCCGGGCGAGTCCGCGCGCGACCTCGCGTCGGTGGTGAAGGATTTCGTGGAGCGAATCGAGTCGGCCGGAGAGCACATCGGCAAGGTCCCTGCCGCCGTCTGGCCGGACATCGCGCAGCAATCCGGCCGGTTCCAGCGCGAGCTGCTCACGTCCGCGCGCAAGCTTGCCGTGGCCGACGCCGCCCGCGATCCGCGCAAGACCGGCCAGGACCTCGCCGCGCTCGTCACACTTGCGGGCCGCTGGGAGAAGGACACGCGCAAGGCGTTCGACGAGTATGCCGCGCGCGTGGCGACCTCGAATGACCCATCGCTGCAGGGCGTGTTGCGCAAGCTGGATTCGGCGCCGCGCTGGCAGCGCCTCGAGTCGCTGCTGCTTTCAGGTGAACAGAGCCTGCTCGGCAGGCTGGCCTCGGAGCATGACATCGAGCTGGTCGTGCTCGCGGGGGACAAGGCGGAGACCGCGTGGTTTCCCGGTGCCGGACGCCTGGATCCATCCCAGCATCCGCCCACGAAACTGCCGCTCGCGCCGACAAACACGCCGACCAATCTCGGCGACCCCGTGCGCGAGCGGGTGATGGCGCTGCGCGAGGGCGCGAAGTCCGCCGTCGTGCTCTTCACCGATGGCCAGCACAATTCCGGCACGTCGCCCGCCGAGGTCGCGAAGATCCTCGGCAACCGCGGCGCGCCGCTGTTCGTCGTCGGGCTGGGCTCGGAGAATCCGCCGCCGGACCTCGCCGTCTTGGGAGTGAAGGGGCCGGAAACCGTGCTGCCCGATGCGCGTGTGCAAGGCGAAGTGCTGCTCAAGGACGACATGCGCGCGGGTTCGCCGTTCACGCTGCGCATCGAGCACTCGGGGACGGTGCTTTGGGAGAAGGCGCTCGCCACCGAGAACAGCCACGCGCGCACGGTGCCGTTCGATTTCCCGATCAAGGATTTCACCGCCGCGGAGCTGCGGCGTCGCGACAAGGACCTCAAGTTCACCACGCTGCCGCTCGCGCTGAAGGTCAGCGTGTCGCCGGTTGCCGGCGAGAAGGACGCGACGAACAACACCGGCACGTTGCGCACCACGGTCGTCACGCAGAAGCCCAAGGTGCTCGTGCTCGACGGTCGCCCGCGATGGGAGTTCCGCTACCTGCGGAACCTCTTCGAGCGCGACCAGCGGTGGGACATCCAGGCCTTCCTTGCAGGCGCTGGCGGCGAGCAACGGCCGTGGACGCGCGGCGTGGTGCCCGGTTCGTTCCCGGCGAGCCGCGAGTTGCTCTTCGGCTACAGCTTCATCGTGTGGGGCGACTTGCCGCGGGGCCAGGTGAGGTCCGACGAGATGGAGTGGATTCGCGAGTTCGTCGAGAAGCGCGGCGGCGGGCTGGTGTTCATTGATGGGAGGCAGGAAGGGCTCACCAATCTGGTGAACTCGCCGCTGGCGCCGCTGTTGCCTGTGAAGTGGCAGGGTGCTCCGCTCGGGCTGGCGCCGGTCCGGCTCTCGCTGAAATCCACCGCGCAGGGCGGCCCGCTCGCGCTGCTTGGCGACCCCGTTGCGAATGCAACATTGTGGGCGGGCTTTCACGGTCCGCACTGGGTCGCGCCCGCGCAGGCGCTGCCCGCCGCGGAGCTGTGGGTCGAGGCGGAGTCAGGCCCCGCGAAGGCGGCCGCGCTCGTGTTTCGGCGCTACGGCGCGGGCCGCGTGCTCTACGCCGCGCACGACGAATCGTGGCGCTGGCGCTACGACGTCGGTGATTTGCATCACCAGAAGTTCTGGAACCAGGTCGCCAAGGCCATCATGGAGGCGCCGTTCCCGGTGCAGGATAAGTTCATCTCGCTCGACAGCGGGCCCACGACCTACAAACCCGGCGACGTCGCGGACATCCGCGTGCGCCTGCGCGACGCGCAAGGCGGCGTGCTGCTCCGCGCGAAGGCCGAGGCGCACCTGGTGCGCGACGGCAAGCGCGTGGCGACGCTCCCACTCGCGGCGGACGAGAACGCGGGTGGTGTATATCGCGCGAAGACGGCCGCTCTCACGCAGGGCGATTACGAAGTGCGCGTCGCGGTCGAGGGGCTTCCTCCCGACGAGTTGAAGGCGCAGACGGAATTCGGCGTGGTCGCGGCAGCGGGCGGCGAGATGACGCACCTGCATTGCGACGAACCGTTGCTGCGCCAGCTCGCGCATCATTCCGGCGGGGAGCATTTCCGCGAGGAGGACATCGGCTCGCTCGCCGAGCGGCTCAAACCGTTGAGTCAGGGGAAAGTTGTCGAGAGCGACACCGTCTTGTGGCGGAGTTACTGGTGGTTCGTGCCGGTCATGCTGCTGCTGGTGATCGAGTGGGTTGTGCGCAAGCGGGCGGGGATGCTCTGATGGCCGCGCAGGCCTGTGATTGGCCTCCACTCGCAATTCCGGGCTGGACGCTCGTGCGCATGATCCTACACTCGGCCGCACTGCGCCCGTCGGCGACCAACCCCAGGAAGGAAAATGTCTGCGCTCGAACAAAGCCGCCTGTTCACCGGATTGCTCGGCAACGAGCTCCAAGCCTTGGAGCAGACCGTGCAACTGCGCGGGTTCAAGGCCGGCCAGCAGGTCTTCCGCGAGGGCGACCCCGGCGACGGCTTCTACGTCGTGCAGTTCGGCCTCGTGTCCATCTCCGCCGCGGTTCACGAGCAGGACCGCCGCGTCCTCTCGCGCATCGGCCCGGGTGATTTCTTCGGCGAGATGGCGTTGCTCGACAGCGAGGCGCGTTCGGCCACGGCGGTCGCGGAGCAGGACACGCAGGCCTTTTTCATCGCCCGCACGGACCTCATCAGGCTTCTCGAGGCGTCGCCCCGGCTCGGGTTGATCCTCATGCGCGAGTTCAGCCGCCGCATGCGCGAAATCAACCGCCAATACATCCGCGAGGTCATCCAGGCCGAGCGCCTCACGCTCGTCGGCCGCTTCGCGCGCACCATCGTTCACGACTTCAAGAACCCGCTCAACGTCATCAGCCTCGCGTCCGAGCTCGCGTGCATGGAGGCCACCACGGCCGAGGACCGCAAGGCCGCGCAGAAGCGCATCTACCGGCAGGTTGTGCGGCTCACCAGCATGATGCACGAGCTGCTCGAATTCACGCGTGGCTCCGCCAGCCGCATGGTGCTCGCGGCGATGGATTACGGCCATTACATCCGCTCGCTCGCCCCGGAGCTCAAGCAGGACCTCGCGGACCGCGAGGTCACGCTCGCAATGGAGAACGAACCTCCGTCCGTGAAGGTCCAGCTTGCGCCGCAGCGCATCAATCACCTCTTCTTCAACCTCTTCAACAACGCCGTGGACGCGATGGCCGGGCGGCCCGGCGGGAAAATCCTGCTTCGCTTCTCGGCGAACGCCAGCGAAGTCACCACGGAGGTCGAGGACAGCGGACCTGGCATCGCGCCCGAGATGGCCACGCGCCTCTTCGAGCCGTTCGCCACGTTCGGCAAGGCGCATGGCACGGGGCTTGGCCTGTCCATCTGCAAGAAAATCGTCGAGGACCACGGCGGCCGCATCGTCGCCAAGGCCGAGCCCGGCCGGGGCGCCATCTTCTCGTTCACGTTCCCGGTCTGCAAATGAGCCGCGCAGGCGCAATGCTCGTGACTGCGCTCGCGCTCGTCACCGGAGCGCTCGCACAAACTTCCTCCTCCGCCTCGCAGCTCATCTACGTCAAGTCCGCCACGCGCGACGCGTCCCTCAAGGCCTCGATTGAAGCCACGGCGAAAGACCTCACCAAGTTCCGCGCAGGTCCGTGGATGACGCTCGGGAACGCAGATGCGAAGTTCGCCGCGGACGGCTCGACGGACTTCAACGCCACTTACTCGGTCGGCGGCCACCAGTTCAAATGGACCGCCGACACACAGCGCGTGGACGGCCAGTGGAAGCGCTTCGAAGTTTCCAACGGCTGGCTGCACCGCGTCATCGAGGCCGACGCGCCACAGGAGGTCACGTTCATCATCGGCGCGCGGCGTCCGCTCACCGTGCGCTTCAATGGCGCGGTGCTGCCCGGCGAACTCGGTCCGCCCGGTTGGCTCGCCACGCAGATTGCGCACATCAACGAGCCCGTCGCCTTCTACGTCCCGCTCAAGCGCGGCGCGAATCACCTCTCCATCCGCGTCAGCGAGCCGACGGATTTCTACTTCGAACTCAGCCCGCTCAGCGCCGCGCTGCGACGCGAGTTGAACGAGCGACTAGCCAGCGACTTCCCAGCCGCGGGCGAAGACCACTACTACCGGCTCGAAACCATTACGCCCCCGCCGCACGTCGTGCTCGAAGTCGGCGGCATGACGTTCACCAAGGACGGCGCGCTCTGGCTCTGCACCCGACGCGGTGAAATCTGGAAGGCGTCGGGCACTCCGCTGTCCTGGTCTGTCTTCGCTTCCGGGCTTCACGAACCTCTTGGCCTGCTCGCCGGCAAACCGGGCGAGTTTTTCACGGTCCAGCGCAGCGAGTTCACTCGCATCGCCGACACCGACAACGACGGGCGCGCAGACACCTTCGAGACCATCACCGCCGGGAGTGGGGTGTCCGCGAGTCAGCACGCCTACATCTTCGGCCCGGTGCGCGACCGCGACGGCAACTTCTTCGGAGCCATCTCCGGCATCGGCGTGAGCGGGCCGGGCAAGTTCTTCGGCTGGAGCTTCAAGGTCACGCCCAAGGGCGAGTTCACGCCGTGGTCCGCGGGATTGCGCTCGCCGAACGGAATCTGCATGACACCCGATGGTGAAGTCTTCATCACCGACAATCAGGGCGAATACGTCGGCACCTGCCCGCTCCATCACGTCAGCAAGGGCGCGTTCCACGGCCATCCCGCGGCACTCAAGTGGGACTCGACCTTCCCGGCGGGCGACAAAACTCCGCTCGAAGAACTCGCGAAGCGGCGCAAACTTCCCGCGATTCAATTCCCTTACGGCACGATGGGCCAGTCGCTCAGCGAGCCGCTCGTGGACACCACGGGCGGCAAGTTCGGCCCGTTCGCAGGCCAGATGCTCATCGGCGACGTGACCAAGTGCAACGTGGTCCGTGTGACGCTCGAAAAGGTGGACGGCGAGTTTCAAGGCGCGTGCTATCCGTTCCGGAGCGGCTTCCAGGCGGGCAACAACCGCCTCGCGTGCGCGCCCGACGGCAGCTTGTGGGTCGGGCAGACCGACCGCGGTTGGGGCAGCATCGGCGGGCGCGGTCACGGCTTGCAGCGGCTTGTGTGGACGGGCCGCGTGCCGTTCGAGGCGAAGGCGATGAAGCTCACGCGCGACGGCTTCGAGGTCGAGTTCACCGCGCCGCTTGACGCCGCGCTCGCGCAGAATCCTGCGACGTGGTCGGCGCAGCACTTCCACTATCTCTACCGCGCTGCTTACGGCTCTCCACAAATGGACAACACGCCCGCTCCAGTGAAGTCCGCGACGCTCTCCGCCGACCGCCGCACCGTGCGCCTCACGCTCGACACGCTCATCGTCGGCAAGCTTTACGAACTCCGCTACGACAAGCTCCGTTCCGCCGACGGCACCGAGCCGCTCCACAGCGTCGCGTATTACACGCTGAACCGGCTCAAGCGCGACTGAACAGGGCTCAGCGACAGCACGTCTGCCCAGGGTTCATGAACTCCACGCGACGCCTGCTCCCGTTGGTCACGACGCTGCTCGTCGCCTCGACGCTGCGCGCAGCCGACTCGCCAGGACCGCGCCCGGACAAGTCCCTTTGGAGCTTTGAGCCTGTCAAGCAACCGGCGGTTCCCACGCCGAAGGATGCGAAGTGGAGCGCGCATCCGGTGGACCGATTTCTCCTCGCGAAGATGGAGGCGCGCGGGCTTCAACCGGCTGCCGATGCCGACCCGCGCACCTTCATCCGTCGCCTCATGTTCGCACTCACGGGACTTCCACCAAAGCCGGAGGAAGTCGAGTCGTTCGTCCGCGAAACCCAATCGTCACCTCAGTCCCACCAGTCGCACCAGTCCTATCTTCGCGCCGTGGACCGCCTCCTTGCTTCGCCCGGCTTCGGCGAACACTGGGCGCGTCACTGGATGGACCTCGTCCGCTACGCCGATTCGCACGGCAGCGAGGGCGACCCGGAGATTCCGTTCGCGTGGCGCTACCGAGATTACCTCATCCGCGCCTTCAACGCCGACGTGCCCGCCGACCAGCTCATCCGCGAGCACATCGCCGGCGACCTGCTGCCCGCCGCGCAGATTCGCTGGAACAAAGCCGACGGCCTCAACGATTCCGCGATCGGCACGGCCCACTGGCGGCTCGTCGAGCACGGCTTCCAGCCCGTGGACACGCTCGACGACCAGGTCCATGTCATCGAGAACCAGATTGATGTGCTCGGCAAAGCCTTCCAAGGGCTGACCATCGCGTGCGCGCGCTGCCACGACCACAAGTTCGACCCCATCACGCAGCGCGACTACACCGCGATTTACGGCATCCTGGCCAGCAGCCGTCCGGCGCAGGTGCAGGTGGATGCGCCCGAGTTGCTGAACAAGAACCGCGCAGAACTCCTCGCGCTCAAGCCGCGCATCAAGTCCGCCCTCGCCGACGCATGGAGGGATTCAATCCCGCAACTCATCTCCCACCTCACGCGCGGCTCCAGCGCCGACCCCGGACTCACCGCACTGCAAAGGCGCATCGCCGACCTCGAACGCGAACTCGCCGCGATCGAAGTGGAAGCGCGCGGCCGAGCGGTCTCCCTCTCCCAGCGGGAGAGGGTCGGGGTGAGGGAGAATGCGTCCACAAATCCAGCGGCTCCCATTCGCTTACCCCAGCCCATCTCCCGCTGGTCCTTCGACCGCGACGCGCGCGACCAACTCGGCGCGCTCCACGGCGAACTCATCGGCGGCGCGACGCTGCGCAACGGCCGGCTCGTGCTCGATGGCAAGGATGCCCACGTTCGCACGGCACCGCTCGGACGCGAGCTGCGCGAGAAGACGCTCGAAGCGTGGGTCTCTCTTGCGAGCCTCGACCATCAGGGCGGCGGCGTGCTCACCGTGGAGACGCGCGACGGCGCAGTCTTCGACTCCATCGTCTTCGGTGAACGCGAGCGGCTCAAGTGGGTCAACGGCAGCGACCACTTTCGCCGCTCACGCACGCTGGATGGCGACGCCGAGAACGCGAAACCCGGCGAATTCGTCCACGTGGCTGTCGCGTATCGCGCCGACGGCACGATCTCATTCTTCCGTAACGGCCAGCCTTACGGCGCGCCGCACAAGCCCGAGGCGCCGCTTGTCGCGTTCCCCGCTGACGCGCGTGTGCTGGTCGGTCGCCGCCACACGGGCGGCGGACGCGCCTTCCTCGCCGGCGAGATTGACGAGGCACGGCTCTACGACCGCGCGCTCACTGCGGACGAAGTCGCCGCATCATTCCGTGCCGGTGCTGGCGGCATCAGTGCCGAGGAACTGGCGAAGGCGATGTCGCCCGAGCAGCGGGCGAAACACGCGGCGCTCACGGCCGACCTCGCGAAAGTGCGCGCGGAACTTGCGGCCAAAGCTCCATCCGCAAACGACAACGCCCTCGCTGCCGCGCTCAAGGATGCACAAGGCAACAACGCCAGCCCGCTCCACGCGTGGGCAAAGCTGGGCAAGCTTGACGGCGCATCCTTCACGAACGGCTGGAACGAACTTGCCCGGTCATGGCGCGTTCAGCTTGCCACTGCGCGCGACCACAACGCGCAGTTCAAGACCGAGTGGGACCTCGCCAAAGCCGACGCGGCAAAGTGGTTCACGGACGGTAACGCCTTCCCCGGAGCGCCGGTCTCCGACCCGGCGTTGACTCGCGTGGATCACCAACGTGCCGGGTCGGAGACCGGCGCTCCGCGCACTGTGGACTTCTCCATCGAACCCGAAGGCGACCGCGTGCTCAAGGGCCTGCTGCCCGCGGCGGTTTCCTCGCACCTCGTCAGCGAGAAGCACGGCGGGCTGTTCACCTCGCCGCGCTTCAAGATCACCACGGACTTCATCAGCGTCCGCGCCGCCGGTGGCAAGGGCGCGATGGTGCGGCTCATCGTGGACAACTATCCGCTCGGGCAGAATCCCATCTTCCCGAAAGCCGAGCTCGCTCGCGACGAGCCCGGCTGGATTCGCATGGACACCGCCTATCGCAAGGGCGCGATGGCCTACATCGAGTTCGGCACCGCGGACGACCTCACGCGCAAGATCGGCAAGGGCAGCGACCCGTCGGGACGCTCGTGGTTCATCACCGAGCGTGTGGTGTTCCACAACAACGACACGCCGCGCGACGAACCTCTCGCGCCCGCGTCCCTTCTCACCGCCAAAGCCGAGTTGAAGTCCGCAGCCGAGCTCGCCTCGCTTTACGAGCGAACCCTCCGCTCTGCGATTGAAGCGTGGCGCGGGGACAAGCTCACCGCCGAACAATGCGCGTTGCTCGACTTCTTTGTGCGTCGCGGCTTGCTGCCGACTTCGCTCACGTCGCTGCCAAAGGTTGCGCCGCTCGTCGCCGAGTATCGGCGTCTCGAAGGCGAAATCCCTGCGCCGCGCCGTGCGCCGGGCATCCTCGAGGGCACGACCTTCGACGCTCCTCTTTACCAGCGCGGCGAGCACAGCAAGCCTGCCGCACCGGTGCCGCGCGGCTACCTCGAAGTGCTCGGCACGAAGTCCTTCTTCCACGTGGGAGACGACGTAAGGAGTCTCAATTCAATCTCGACACCGGCGGCCAATCTTCAAGGCCGGACCGATCAGAGTCTCCTCACGTCCTCTCCGACGGGACCGAGCGGCCGGCTCCAACTCGCGGAGGCCATCGCCTCGCCCTCGAACCCGCTCACCGCGCGCGTGCTCGTGAACCGCACGTGGCACCAGCTGTTCGGGCGCGGACTTGTGCCGACCGTGGACAACTTTGGCAAACTCGGCGAAGCGCCAACGCATCCCGAGTTACTCGATTACCTTGCCGCGCGCTTCGTTGCCGAGGGCTGGTCGTTCAAGAAGCTCATCCGCGAACTCGTCACCACGCGCACCTACCAGCTTGCGAGCGAGCCTTCGGCCGCCGCGCGCGAACGCGACTCGAACAACGAGCTTCTCTCGCACGCCCGCGTGCGCCGGCTCGAAGCCGAGTCCATCCGCGACGCGCTGCTTGCCGTCAGCGGACGGCTCGACTTGACGCCGTTCGGTGCGCCCGTCGGCATCGGTGACCGCTCGCGACGCAGCATCTACCTCGCGGTGCGACGCAACAACCTCAGCCCGTTCCTCGAGACCTTCGACGCGCCGCGGCCGTTCACGACACTCGGCCGGCGCGACGCCACGAACGTCCCCGGCCAGTCACTCACGCTGCTCAACGACCCATTCGTCATCGAAGCCGCGCGGAGTTGGGCCGACCAACTGCTCCGCGCCACACCCCAAGCCGACACGACCGCGCGCCTGCAACTCCTCTTCCAAACCGCCTTCGCCCGCCCCGCCACCGCCGACGAGCTGGCAAAATCCCGTGCCTACCTCGCAGCGCTCGGCGCAGACGCAAGCCCGCACGACCCGCGCGCCTGGCAGGACTTCATCCAGTCGCTGTTCAACCTCAAAGAGTTCATCTATGTGCGGTGACTTGTCACCGCACTCCATATTCGCCGCGCTCGCCGTCGTGGTGGTATTGCCATTCGCAGCTGCTGCTGAACTCAGCATCCGCCAAATCCAAGTCACCCCGTCCGCCGCTCAGTCCCGTGTCCCCGCCGTCACAGCGCAAGGCCGCACGCTCTCGCCGCAAGCTGTGTCGTGTGTGAACATCTCGGCGGATGGCAAGTTCATCACCGTCGGGACGATGGCCTTCAGCCACGACGCGAACGTGTGGCAATTCGCGCCCGACGGCACCGTGCTGGCGAAACGCCACCTGCCGCCATGGGCTCCGATGCAGGTCGCGACGCTCAACGGAGGCAGTGCGCTCGCGGTCGGACTGGCCTACTCGCGCGTCACGTCGCCGGAGCCGACGGTCTGGAGCGGCGGCACGGACGCACTGCTGCGCGAGCCGTGGGAGGACACGCTCGTCGAGGCCGACACGCGCGATAGCGAGCTGGCGCGGTTGCGTCCGGGCGCGGGCGACTGGCGCACGGGCTGGTTCGCGAGCCATCTTGGCGAACTCTTCGTCCACGGTCCGGACTGGGCGTTCAAGCCGCCGGGCTTGTTCCTGCACGCCGACGGCACACGCATCCGCCTGCGCTACGGGGACAAGAACCAATTGCCCACCAGTCGCGCCACGCGTATGACCGTGAGCCGCGATGGAAAACGCGCGGCGTTCGGCTGGCTCTCGCTGAACCAGTCCGCCGACCCGCGCAAACCGCGCCAAGCGGTGAGCGTGTGGAGTGTCAACCCCAACCGCCCGCTCTGGAGCGCCGCGGCGAGTGAGGATTTGTCCGCGCCCGCGCTGCCGCAGCCGGCGGCGGACTTTCCTGAGCTGGGCAAGGATGGCTTCCGTCTCGCGGCGGACGCGGTCGTGCCGGCCACCGTGAGTGCTGCGGTGGCGTTGAGCGGGGATGGCTCGCGCGTGGCGCTGGTGGAATACGCCGCGCAGGTCTGGACGCGCACCGGCCCGGCCATCGGCAAGTGGGACCCGCCGATTCACACGCTGAACTTCGTGCCGACGCAGCGCGGTCGGCTGCGGGTCTTCGACGGCAACGGGAAGGAACTGCTGCGCGAGTGGCTGCCGGAGGCGGGCTTGTTCGAGGTCGGCTTCGGCGGCGAGGCGGACGCGGTGTGGTGCTGGCCAGCGTCGTGGTTTGCTCGAGGAATGGCAGGCGATCCGTGGCTGCCGGTGCAGGCAGAGGCGCGCACCGTGTATCGCGTGGACATTGAGGCGCTCGGAGTCGAGCGCGTGACGCACGTGCTGCACACGCATTCGCACGGCGACCATGCGGGCGGTGCGCATCTATGGCGGGCGGCGGGGGCGAAGATTGTCGGGCCGAAATCTGCTGCACTCACGCTCACGTGGCTCATGCCGATGCTCACCGACTACGGCATCTTCCCGCCGCGCCCGCTCGACGTGCCGTTGCCGCTCGCGCGCGTCGGCGACGAGACGGAGTTGACCGTGTCAGGTCAGAAGTTTCGCGCGCTGTTCGTGCCGGGGCACAGCTTCGACCTGACGGTTTACATGACGGAGCTGGGCGGCAAGCGCGTGGCGTTCACCGGCGACCTCGGCTTCGAGCGCGAGAGCGACATCGTCCACCGCTGCTGGGGCGACGCGGAGAAGGCGCGGCCCGTCATCAAAGCGATCCGCGAGAAGCTGCTCGCGTGGAAGCCCGACGTGGTCTTCACCGGCCACGGCGTGCGGCCGAACGGGACGGAGTGGGTGCAGGACTTGTTGCGGCGCTCGGAGGAATCGCTTGCGAAAGCGGCCGCCAAAGGCGAAAGCAAATGAACTTGCAGCCGATGAACCAACGCCTGCTCTCCCGCCGCGACATGCTGCGCCGCACGTCGCTCGGCTTCGGTTCGCTCGCGATGGCGGGGCTATTCTCGGAACGGGCGCGCTCCGCCAATTCCGCACTCCCCTCGCCGCACTTCGCGCCGCGCGTGAAGCACGTCGTCTTCGCCTACATGTCGGGCGGGGTGTCGCACGTGGATTCGTTCGATCCGAAACCCGAACTTGCCAAGCGCCACGGCCAGCCGATGCCCGTGCCGGTGCGGCCCACGATGTTCAACCAGAACGGCAACATCATGGCCAGCCCGTGGGAAGCCAGGCCGCGCGGGCAATGCGGCGTGGTGATGACCGACCTTTTCCCGCGACTCGCCGCGCTTGCGGACGATCTCGCCGTCATCCGCAGCATGACGAGCAAGGTCAGCGAGCACGCGCAGGGGAATTACTTTTTCCACACCGGCTTTCCGTTCATGGGCCATCCGAGCGCGGGCGCGTGGTGCAGCTACGGCTTGGGCACGGAGAACCGCGACCTGCCGGGCTTCGTGGTGCTGCAAAGCGGCGGGGCCGTCGCGCCGCACGGCGGAGTCGGACTCTTCAGCAGCGGCTACCTCCCAGCGCAGCATCAGGCGAGCGTCATCCGCGTGGACGAACAGCCCGCGCTGCCCAACGTGAAGCCGCGCGAAGCCGACGCGCTCCAGCGCCAGCGCCTGCACTTCATCCGCGACCTCGACGAAAAGTTCGCGCAATCCGCCGGCGACGCCGCGGTGGAGGCCGCCATCCGCAACTACGAGACTGCGTATCGCATGCAAGTCGCCGTGCCCGAGCTGTGCGACTTGCGCGGCGAGAGCGACGCGACCAGGAGACTCTACGGCCTCGACTCGCCTCACAAGCAGTGCGCGGCCTACGGGACGCAATGCCTCGTCGCGCGGCGGCTCATCGAACGCGGCGTGCGCTTCGTCGAGCTGAGTTGCATCAACGAAGGCATCGGCGCGGGCAACGCGCCGAATCCATGGGACCAGCACGGCAAGTTGAAGGAAGGCCACGGCGCGATGGCGCATCAGGTGGACACCGGCCTCGCCGGACTCATCACCGACCTCAAGGCGCGCGGCCTCTTCGACGACACGCTCATCCTGTTCAGCGGCGAGTTTGGCCGCACGCCCTTCTCACAGGGCAGCGACGGGCGCGACCACAACCCCTACGGCTTCAGCCTGTGGCTGTCGGGCGGCGGCATCAAAGGCGGCACGGCCTTTGGCGCGACGGACGAGCTGGGCTACTTCGCCGTCGAGGACAAGTGCGAGATTTACGACCTCTACGCGACCGTGCTGCATCTGCTGGGGCTGGACCACGAACGGCTCACGCACCGCTTCGGCGGCCGTGACTTCCGCCTGACGGATGTGCATGGGAAGGTGATCCGCGAAATCCTCGTCTGACGAGCGGGGCGTGCCGGGTCACTTCGCTTTCAGCGGCTCGACGAATTCCTTCACGCGAAGTGTGTAGCCCACGGCATCGAACTCGCCACAAACGACGCTCAACGAAAGCTTGTCCACGAAATCGCGATGGGAGAGGAAGCGCACTGTGACGACGCCCGCGCTGCTGCGCGTGTCGCGCAACGGCGCGTAGCTCAGGAGGGACTTGTTGGCCTCGCCAATCTCCAACTCCACGTGGTGGTAGTTCTTGAGCTTGTTCTCGGGTTTGAATTCGAGTTCGACCCACACATCGGTGGGGCCGGTGCCTTGGACGCGGAGGGTGATGCCCATTTCCCTTGCCTCATCCTTGGTGAGGACGCTGATTGCCCGGAGCGCGAAGCACGGGACAGTGGAGACTGTAAGCAGGAGGGTGACAGCGGCAATGGTGTGGATGGTTCGCATGGTGTGTGGGGTTGGGGTGATGGGGAAACGGACGGGACGACGCTTACTTGGACGCGATCTTGTATTGGGCAAGGATGCCGTCGCGGCGGAGGGCGTTGAGGGTCTTGTCGTCGCGGGAAACGAGGGTGAGTTCGTCGCGGAGGTTGTCGCCGTCGAGGATTTGAAGCCGGTTGCCGGCGAGTTTCCATTGGAGGATGCGCGCGGTGATGGCGTCCTTCGAGCCGAGGGTCGCGAGCACGCGGCCGCCGGCCTGGAATCGCAGCGTCTCGACGCGCTGCGAATCAACAAGCTCGAGCGAGAGACCGGCGAGTTCGTCGGCGTCCCAGCGGATGAAGTCCTTCATGCGGAAGTCGTAGCCGATGTGCTCGCGCGCGCCGCGGGTGCTGAGCAGTTCGACGGCGCAGTCCGGCATCACGTCGCGGTCAGCGCAGAAGTGGACGAGGAGGGTGTCGGCCTGGGTGCGTTCGGTCTGCGCGACGACGTGGAGGCGAAGGCGGTCGCCGTCGCGCAGTTCGACCTTGGCTTGGCGGAAGTCCTTGAAGGGGCCGTTGGTTTTGAATTCGAGCCAGAAGTGGATTTCGTTCGTGCCGGCCATGTTGGAGCGCCACGTCACGCCCATCTCTTTGGCGGACTTCTTGTTCATCTCCATGACGCTGACCAGGGCAGGGCAGGGGAGTGTGGCGGCGAGATACAGGAGCAATGCGGGGCAGAATCGAGGGAGGGCTTTCATGTGTTGTTTGGACGGGAGTCGGAACGGCGTGCTCCCGGTGGTTGGTGCGCGCCGTGGACCGGTAAGCGAGAGGGGAGACTTCGCCGGTTGCGCTCGATGCCGGGAATTGCCTAACGGCAGGTTCCTTGGCCACGCGCAGCGGGGCAGTCCCACGACGTCAGTGCGTAAACCCGCGTTCGTCTTCTGGGAGAGGTTGGTCCTTGGTTTCCGGAGCGAAGGGGAGCACGAGCAGGCCGAGCAGGAACACGGCGCACATCGTCACGCCCGCGTAGCGCATCGGCTCGGGCTCGCCTTTGTAAACTTCGCTCGTCAGCAATCCGAGCACGGCGGGACCGGATGCCGCGACGAAGCGACCGACGTTGTAGCAGAACGAAATGCCCGTGCTGCGAAGACGTGTCGGGAACAGTTCTGGAAAGTAAACGGCGTAGCCGCCAAACAGCGAGAGTTGGCAAAAACCCATGATCGGAATCATCCAAAACACCTGGCTGCGCTCCTTGAGGGAGAGGAACACAAAGGCAGTGCTCACCAGCGCCAGAACGAAGCAGATGGCAAACGTCGGCCGGCGGCCAATGCGCTGGGACACATGGCTGAAGGCGTAGATGCCGAAGAATGCGCCGAGGTTCAGCATCATCGAGGTGATGCCCGCCCACTTGGTCACCATGCCGGGAATCTTCGCCGGGTCCACGCCCTCCGCGGCGAAGGACTTCTGGAAGACGGAACGCACCAGATCAATGCTGAAAAACCCGATGCCCCACAGGCCGATGATGCCGGAGAGCGCGAGCAGAAGGCCGACGACGGCGCGCCGCCGCCAGCGTGTGTCGCCCTTGCCGGAGAAGACAGTCCAAACTCCCGCCGCCAGCGCGCACGCAGCGAGACCGAGGCCAATTTTCAGCTTCGTGTATTTGGGCCACGACGGGTCGCCGAAGAACGCCACGGCGACGATGGCCACGATGAACAACGCCGCGACGGTCGCGGGCGTTCTCCAGTTCGGATTGCCGAAGAGGTCGCCGTAGGAACCGAGGTGCTCGGAGCCCGCGGCGGCCTTGGCCTGCTGCCACTTCTCGGGCTCCTTGAGCTTGGCGCGGATGATGAGCGCGAGCAACGCCGGAAAGGCGCCGATGACGAACATCCACCGCCACGCTGAGCCGATGGCGCCTGTTTCCTCGAGGTGGCCGAGTGAAACACTGATGAGCGCCGCCGTGATGTTGCCGACGGCGGAGAGGGCTTGGAGCAGGCCAATCGCGTGCGGGCGCGCCTTGTCGGGCATCACCTCCGCCACGAGCGAGACGCCGACGGCGAATTCGCCTCCGACGCCGAGACCCGTGATGAAACGGTAAAACGCGAAGTCCCAAAACCCGGTGGAGAGCGCACTCAAGCCGGTGCACACGGAGTAAATCAGGATCGTCCACATCATCGTCTTCGCGCGGCCAATGCGGTCGCCCAGCACGCCGAAGGCAAGTCCGCCCGTCGCCCAGCCGATGAGGAAGATGGCCGTCGCATAGCCGCTATAGAGCGCGATCTCCTGCGGGCTCGCGCCAGGGAGAAGCGCCTTCATCGCCGGGACGCGCGCGAGGTTGAAGAGCTGCTGGTCCATCGTGTCGAACAGCCAGCCGAGGGCGGCGACGATGAGGACGAACCAGTGGTAGCGGTTGAGTTCCTTCCACCAAGGAGCCTTGGGCGCGGTGGCGGAGGGTTCAGATGGGTTCATGCGATGCGGTGCTGCGGAAACGCGGTCTTAGCTACACGTATCACTGTAGGGAGCCAAGACTAAACTGCCGCGCCTCGGCAATTCATGCGCCGGGACGGGCAATCCGCGGCTGGCTTTCGGTTTGCGCCGTGCTGGAACTTGCATTACAGGAAGCGCAGCGTATGGCGAACACTCGGGCGCGCGGGGAATGGACTTCGGGCGCAAGCCCACGGCGCGGGGGCATCGGTATCGCGAAACTCCTGGCCGCAGCTTTCGTGGCGATTGCAGTCTCATCGTTGCGCGCTGCGGACACCACGCAGAACTTTGACGCGGCAGGCACAGCCTACGTGCTTTCCCAAAACGGTTCCGGTCCCGCCGCCGCGCTCGTCAACATCGGCGGCGCCAACGGCAACATCCTTCGTCTCGCCCAGGCCACAGCGGGCACTGCCAACACCGTCGCGTTCGACCGCACGGCGCTAGGCGGTTTTTCCGAGGTTGTGGTGGACTTCGACTTCCGCATGACACCGGGCACGGGCAAGGGAGACGGTCTGGGCTTTGCGCTGCTCAACACGGCCAACTTCGGCATCGCGGGCGAGGTGACGCTGTTCGGCTGCGAGGAACCGTCCTTCGCGGGTTCCCTCGGAGTGGGCTTCGACATCAACCAGGCTGCGGGCGAGTTGAACGCGAACCACGTGTCCATCCACTTCAACAGCGTGAAGCTCGCGGAGTTCGACGCGGGCGCGTGCTCTCCACGGGCGGCGGTCATCCCGGGCCGATGGACGGCAATGCGCAGCCAAACGGGGAATTTTTTTCGCCACCGTATCTCTTCAAAGGCGCAAGGCCGGTCATCAATCGCGCGCCGGACGTGGTCACTTACGGAACCCCGTTCACTGTCGAAACGCCCGACGCCGCGAGCATCGCGAATGTGAACTGGATCCGGCTCGGCGCGGTCACGCACAACTTCGACCAGAGCCAGCGCATCAACCGCCTCGCGTTCACCGCGGGCCCTGGCGTGCTCACCGTGACCGCGCCCGCCACACCGATCCAGTGCCAGCCCGGGCACTACATGCCTTTCATCCTGAACTCGAACGGCGTGCCTTCGGTCTCGAAGATCGTCCGCATCGGCATGGGTGTTTCCGCCATCGCGCGGGTGGGCAACGACAACCAGGTCACCGGGACAACCGTTGCCGGTTCACGCTACCAGCTCGAACGCAACGACGCGCTGACCTCGACGAACAACGTTTGGATCGTTGTGGGCACAGCCGCGACGGCATCGAGCTTCACCACCACCTTCACCGACACGGGCGGTGCTTCAGCCCCGAAGCGCTTCTATCGCATCCGCCAAGTGCCTTGACCCCGTGGGCGGGGTGAAGTTCACTCGCCCGTCGTTCGTCTCGGATTCCGTGCCGGTGAATTCCATGAACTCAAAGACTATCCTCGCCGCGTCGTGTCTCGCGCTCACCATTTCTTCGCAAGCCGCGCCGAAGGACTGGCCGCAATGGCGCGGACCGAACCGCGACGGCGTTAGCTCGGAGAAGGGGCTCTTGAAGGAGTGGCCCAGCGACGGGCCGCCCCTTGCGTGGCGCATCAAGGGGGTTGGCGGCGGGCTCTCGAGCGTGGTCATCGCCCACGGCCTGATTTACACGCAAGGCACGCGCAACAAAGGCAACGGCGGTGTGTGGGTCACGGCCTTGGATGCCAGGAACGGCGAGGAACGGTGGAGCGAATTCGCCTACAACGGCAATGGCCCAACTGCCGCGCCGACGGTCGCAGGCAACCGCCTCTACGCCGTCGGCACGTCGGGAGACCTCGTGTGCATGGACGCGCTCACGGGCAAAGTGATCTGGAAGAAGAGCTACGCCACGGACTTTCCCGGATCGCCCAAGCCTCAGTGGGGATTCAGCGAATCGCCGCTCGTGGACGGCGACCGGCTCATTTGCATCCCCGGTTCGCCGGAGGCGGGCATCGTCGCCCTCAACAAGGCGAACGGTGAAGTGATTTGGAAATCAGCCGTCCGGCATCAAGGCGGCGGCCACGCAGGCGCGGGCTACACCGGAGTCGTCATATCGCACGGCGCGGGCGTGAAGCAATACATCACGCTCATGGGCCATGGCCTTGTCGGTGTGCGGGCGAGCGACGGACAATTCCTCTGGGGCTACAAGCGCGTCGCCAACGGCACCGCGAGCATCCCGACGCCCATCGTGCGCGGCGACCACGTCTTCGCGTCGAGCGGCTACGGCACCGGCGCAGCGCTGCTCAAGATCGAGAAGGACGGCGCGGGCGTGAAAGCCACCGAGGTGTATTTCCTTCCCGGTGACAAGGTGCAGAACCACCACGGCGGCATGGTGCTCATCGGCGACCACGTTTACCTCGGCAGCGGCCACAACAACGGCCTGCCCACGTGCATCGAATTCCTCACCGGCAAGGTCGTGTGGGGACCGGAGCGCGGACCGGGCAGCGCGTCGGCCGCAATCGTCGCGGCGGATGGGCATCTCTACTTCCGCTTCGAAAACGGCATCATGGGCCTCATCGAGGCGTCGCCAACGGGTTACAACCTCAAGGGTTCCTTCAAGCTCGCGAGCATCACCGGCCAAAGCTGGCCTCACCCGGTCGTCTGCGACGGGAAGCTTTACATCCGTGACCAGGACAATCTGCTCTGCTACGACGTGAGGGCTAAGTGACTTCGTGCTGTTCCTCCTCCTCCTGGTTCTCGTCCCGACTTCGACTTCTTGATCGCGACCGCAAGTCATTTCCGGTGTTTGGCGTTAAGCTCGAAACTCAATCATGAACCACCGAATCCTGCCCCTCGCCGCTTCCCTCCTTCACGCCATTGCCCTCGCGGACGACTGGCCGCAATGGCGCGGGCCAAACCGTGACGGCATTTCCAAGGAGGCCTCCGTGCTTCGCGCGTGGCCGGCGAACGGTCCCGCGCTCGCGTGGAAGGCGACCGGCATGGGCGTTGGTTACTCGAGCGTGTCCATCGCGCGCGGCAAAGTATTCACGCTCGGTGACGTGGGCGATTCCTCCTGCGCGCTCGCGCTCGACGAGAAGGACGGCAAGATTCTCTGGACCGCGAAACTCGGCGCGGCCGGAGGCCACAACCAGTATCCCGGCGGCCGCTCGACGCCAACGGTGGACGGCGACCTGCTCTACGCGTTGAATCAGCACGGCGACCTCGTGTGCGTCGAAGCCGCCAGCGGCAAGGAAGTCTGGCGCAAAAGTCTCCAGCGCGATTTCGCCGGGCGGATGATGTCCGGCTGGCGTTACAGCGAATCGCCGCTCGTGGACGGCGACCGCGTTCTTGCAACTCCCGGCGGCTCGCAAGGCGCGGTCGTGGCGCTCAACAAGAAGAGCGGCGCGGTGCTGTGGCAGTCGAAGGACTTCACCGATGCCGCAGGTTATTCCTCCATCGTCGCAACCAAGCTCGGCGGCGTCGCGCAATACGTTCAACTCACCGGCCAGAGTGTTGCGGGCTTGGACCCGGCATCGGGCAAAATCTTGTGGAAGGCCGATCGTCAGGGCAGGACCGCCGTCATTCCCACACCCGTGGTTCGCGACGACCTGGTTTACGTCACCAGCGGTTACGGCGTCGGCTGCAACCTCATCAAGGTCACCAAGGACTCCGCCGGCTTCAAGGCGCAGGAGCAATACGCCAACACCGCAATGGTCAATCACCACGGCGGTGTCGTCCAGATTGGCGGCTTCGTCTTCGGTTCGAGTGACGGCCGGCCAGGCGGCTTTGTGTGCATGGACATGAAGTCCGGCGAAGCCAGATGGACCGAGGGCAGCGTCACCAAGGGCGCTGTGACCAGCGTGGACGGCCTGCTCATCCACCGCGCCGAGCGCAGCGGGACGGTCACGCTGTTCGAGGCGAATCCCGCGGGCTTCAAGTCTCTCGGCAAGCTCGAACAGCCCGACCGAAGCCGTTCCGCCGCGTGGCCGCATCCCGTCGTCGCCAACGGAAAGCTTTACCTGCGCGACCAGGACGTATTGCTCTGCTACAGCGTCAAGAAGTAGCCGCGCGCGGCTTCACTTCCTCGCCTCCGGCGTCGCGGTCAATTCGACACGTTTGCCCTCGCGAAGAACGACCACTTTCACAGGCTGGGCGATCTTCACTGCGTCCATCGCGTAGGTGTAGTCGTAGATGTTCGCGATCTTCTGGCCGTTGAATTCCACAATCACGTCCCCGCCCTTGAAGCCCGCTTTGTCCGCCGGACTGCCCGGTCGCGCCCCTGAAATCTTCACGCCGCTCACCTCCGTCGCGTAGTCGGGGATCGTTCCGAGATATGCGCGCAGGTTGTCACGCGAGCCGCCGCCATCCTTCCGCTCGACCTTGGCATAAGCGAGCGCCGTCGCAGGTTGCGCGAGGTCCAGCGTGAGCGTGTGCGCGAGCTTGGTAATGCGCTCAAGCCCCTCATAATTCAGCGTGTCCGGCTTGTCCGCGGGGCGGTGATACTCGTCGTGGCTACCGGTGAAGAAGCTCAGCACGGGAACCTGCTTCGCGTAGAAGGTCGTCACGTCCGTCGGCAGATACGGGTCCTCCTGCAACGCGAGATTGAAGCGTGCGGCGACATTCCGCTTCTCGATGAGCCGCGTCCAGTTCGTGGAGGAACCGATGCCTTGCACGATCAGCTTGTTGTCGCGCAGGCGGCCGACCATGTCAAAGTTCACGTAAGCCACCGCGTTGCTCAAAGGCTTGAGCGGCCGCTCCACATACTGTGCGGAGCCGAGAAGGCCGAGTTCCTCGCCGCTCCACAACGCGAACAGCACACCGCGCGGGAACGCCTTCGGGTTCTTCTTCCGTTCCGCCGCGAGTGAAGCCGCGAGTTCGAGCACGGCCGCCGTGCCGCTCGCATTGTCGTCCGCGCCGAAGTGGACCTTGCCCTCCTCGTCCTTGCGCGCCATGCCGCCGGTCTCGCCGTGGCCGAGGTGATCGTAGTGCGCGCCGATGAACACGTAGCCCGTCTCCATTGAGCCGGACGCAGGCGGCAGCCAGCCGAGCACATTGCGGTCGGTCTGCTTGATGTGCTCGACGGCGGCGGTGAGCTTCACGCGCACCTTCGGCAGCGCGAAGCTGCCCTGCGCGTGCGGGTCTTCCTTGTCGAGCGAGGACTGGATGGCCTTCAAGTCCTTGCCCGCCGCAGCAAACAGTTCGTTCGCAATGTTCGCGTTCACCGACATCGCCACAATGCCCGCGCCTGCGCCGCGGTCATAAGTGAGGGCGGAAAGATGTCCGGCGTTCGGGGAGTTCGGCCCGCTCACCACGAGCAGAGCCTTCGCCCCGCGTTGCCGCGCGATGAGCGCCTTGTAGCGCAAGCCCGCGTAGCGGTTCAGCTCGGCTCGGCGCTTTGCGTCTGCCTCCTCGGGAACGTAGCGCAGCACGAGCACGACCTTGTTCGACACGTCGAGCCCGGCGTAGGAGTCGTAGCCCTCGCCCAGCTTGCCGGGCACGCTGAGACCATAGCCCGCGAACACCACGTTGCCCTCGACGGCACCGCTCGCGGAGAAGGCGAGCGGACGAAAGTCCTGCTCGACGTGGTAACCGGGCGTCGTGGTGAGGGCGTTCTCGCGTAAGATGGCGAGTTTGTTTTCGTTCGTGAGCACGCGCACGCCGGCGTTGAACTCGAACGGCTGGAAGAACGAGCCCTTCTCGCCAAGAGCGTCGAGCCCGGCGCGCTTGAGCTCGGCTGCGATGAAGTCCGCCGCGAGCTGCGCGCCTTTTGTGCCTGTTAGGCGGCCTTCGAGCGCATCCGACGCGAGGTAGCCGACCTCGGCCTGGAGGTCGGCGGACTTGATTTCAGAGGATAGGTTCTTCGGTGCCGAGGGTGCGTGCTCCGTGCTCCGTGCTCCGTGGACTGCATTCGTAGCATTCGACTGAGCACTTCCGCCTTCACGCTTCGCCGCTCCACCAAGCGCCGCCAGCGCCGCCTCGTGATTCCAGTCCGCGATGAAGAGCTGTGACTTGCTGTCCGCGGTGCGGCTCGCGGTCCAGCAGAGCTTGCGTCCATCGGGCGAGAACACGGGCAGCCCGTCGAAGCCGTCGGTGTAGGTCACGCGCACGGGCTCGCGCTCGCCGAGCGGGTCCACGATGAACAGCTCGAAGTTGGCGAAGCCGAGCTTGTTCGCCGTGAAGATGACGTAGCGCCCGCTCGGATGGAACAGCGGCGCCCAACTCATCGCGCCGAATGTGGTGAGCCGGCGCACATCCGAGCCGTCGGTCTTCATCGTGAAGACCTCCGCCGTCTCGCCCTTCTCGTCGAAGCGCCGCCAGATGATGCGCTGGCCGTCCGGCGAGAAGAACGGCCCGCCATCGTAGCCCGGAGTTTGCGTGAGCCGCTTCTGGCCCGAACCGTCGGCGTTCATGATATAGATTTCGCCGAAGTAGCTCGGGTCCACTTCCAACTTCTTCAAGTCCGCCGCCGAAAGCTTGTTCGTCGGATACGCGTCGCGCAGCGAACAGAACACGATCTTCTTCCCGTTGGGCGAGTAGCTTCCCTCGGCGTCGTAACCGGGCGACTTGGTGAGCTGGCGGGGCTTTGTGCCGTCGCGCTTCGCGGCGAAGATGTCCATGTGCTCGTCGTAGTCCCACGAGTAGCGGCGCTGCTTGCCGCTCGCGCGGAAGTCGAGCTCGGCCTTCTGCTTCTCTCGCGCCTGCGGGTCGAGATGCGTGGAGGCGAAGAGCACTTCATCCGTGCCCGGCCGGAAAAAAGCGCAGGTGGTCTTGCCGTGTCCCGGCGAGACGCGGTGCGAGTCGCCGGTCTCCAGGTTGAGGATGTAAATCTGGTAGAACGGGTTGTCCGCCTCGCGCTCGCTCTGGAAGATGAGGGCCTTGCCATCGGGCGAGAAGTAGCCCTCGCCGCTGCGCTTGCCCTCGTAGATGAGCTGGCGGGTGTTCGCGAGGAACAGCATCTCGCCGACAGGTGGTGCCGCGACGGCGGAGAAGCTCAGCGAAGCAATCGTCAGCGTGGAGAGCAATGGCAAACTCGTCTTCATGCGTCGGAGGTCATGGTGTGAGAATGCAGACCGAGTCTGGCATCTGCGGATTCACGGCACGAGTGAGCATGCGATGGCGGGACGTCAATCCGGGTAGCCGTTCGGATGCGCCTTGTGCCAGTGCCAGGCGGTCAGGACAATGTCCTCGACCTTTGGGAACTTCGGAGTCCAGCAGAGTTCGCGTCGCGCCTTGTCCGCAGCCGCGACCAGTCTCGGCGGGTCGCCGGGGCGGCGGGGTTTGGTGACGACCTTCATCCTTTGCCCGGTGATTTGTTCGCACGCGCCGATCACTTCGCGCACCGAATATCCTTCACCGTTGCCGAGGTTGTAGAATCCGCGCTTCCCTGGGGCGAGCGCCGCGATGTGCGCCGCGGCAAGATCCACATTGTGGATGTAATCGCGGATGCATGTGCCGTCGGGAGTCGGGTAATCCGTCCCGAAGAGCTCCACGTGCGGCTTCTTGCCCAGCGCGACGAGCAAGACGTTCGGGATGAGATGGGTCTCGACGCGATGATGTTCGCCGAAGCGCGCGCTGGCGCCCGCCGCGTTGAAGTAGCGGAACGCGACAAACTCGATGCCGTGAATCTGGTGATACCAGCCGAGCAACTTCTCGAACATCAGCTTGGATTCGCCGTAAGGATTCACGGGCTTCTGCGGCAGGTCCTCGGTCATCGGCACCCGCTCGGGCACGCCGTAGGTCGCGCACGTCGAACTGAAAACAATCTTCCGCACGCGCGCGGCGACCGCCGCGTCGAGCAGGTTCAAGCCCGCGGCGACGTTGTTGCGGAAATACTTTGAGGGGTTCGTCATGGATTCGCCGACGAGCGCGTGCGCGGCGAAGTGGATGATGGCCTCCGCGTTTGAGTCCTTGACGGCGCGCGCGATGACGTCGCGGTCCGCGAGGTCGCCACCCACGAACTTCGCACGGCCGTCCACCGCCAAGCGATGGCCCTCGCTCAAGTTGTCGAACACGGTGACGCCGTGGCCCGCGCTGCAGAGTTCCTCGACACAAATGGAGCCGATGTAGCCGGCCCCACCGGTGACAAAGACATTCATGGCGCGCGAGGGTAGGAAAGCGGCGCGAGCGGCTCAATCACTAATCATGGCGCGATAGGCCGAGGCGTCCACGTTGCCGCCGCTGACCACGCAACAGACCGACCGCCGATGGAACCGGGGATTGGCGCACAGCAACGCGCCGAGTCCGAGCGCGCCCGTCGGTTCCGCTTTGAGATTCGCATGGGTGAACAGCATCCGCACCCCCTGCAGGATGGCCTCCTCGGGAACCTCGATGACGCGGTCGAATCCCGACTTGAGCACGGCCCAGTTGTGTTCGCCGATGGCCAGCGTGCGCGCTCCGTCGGCGATGGTCTGGGGCTCGGCTTCATTCGCGATGATGCGCCCCGCGCGAAAGGAGCACGCGGCATCGTTCGCCATCAATGGTTCGGCCGCGACGACCCTTGTGCCGCAGCCGCGCTCCCGCAGTCCCTGCACAATGCCGGAAGTCAATCCGCCACCACCGATGGGCGCGATGACGTAATCGAACGCGCGCCCACATTCCGCCAACTCGTGCCCAAGCGTGGCGTTGCCCGCGATGACTAGCAAATCGTCGAACGCGCTGGCGATGTAGGCGTCGGGATATTCCTCGGCCAAGTCCATGACCCGTTGCTTGCGAGACACCTTCGTCGTATCCACAAGGTCCACATGGCCGCCGTATTCGCGCACAGCGGTGACTTTCACTCGTGCGGCGTTCGTGGGCATCACCACAATGCACTCCTTGCCGACCATCGCGCAGGCGCACGCGAGCGCCTGACCGAAGTTGCCGGAGGACGCGGCGATGATGCGAGAGTGGGGGACACTGGTCGCGACATTGTAGGCGGCGCGGAATTTGAAGCTGCCGGTTCGTTGGAAGGTTTCCGATGCGAGCGTGACGTTGATGGCGAGTTCATTAGACAGACGCGGAGCGTCAATGAAAGTCGTCTTGTGAATGGCCGGATGATCGGTCGTCATGCGCGCGGAGTTTGAAGGCTGAAACAGGCGGACGCGACAAGGAAAGTGGGCCCGACCGGGCTTGAGTGCTTTCAGCGCGTCCATTAGTAGTGGCCGCAGGCGTGAGCAGCCACAAAATGTTGGGCCTTTACGCTTTACACGAGCGGCTCGGATTTGGTTGAATCGGTCGAGATGTATCTGAAAAACCTCACCGTTTTCGGGTTCAAGTCCTTCGCGGACAAGACGTCGCTCAACTTCGAGCCGGGCATCACCGCTATCATAGGACCGAACGGTTGCGGCAAGTCCAACGTGTCGGACGCCGTGCGCTGGGTTCTCGGCGAACAGTCGGCCAAAGCGCTGCGCGGTGGCGAGATGGCTGACGTGATTTTCAATGGCACGGATGGACGCAAGTCCCTCGGCATGGCGGAAGTCTCCCTCACCATCGGCGACGTTGACGCAGCGCAACTGACCGCGGCCGGCGTCCCTGTCGAATTCAACGAGGTGACCCTCACGCGCCGGGTCTTCCGTGACGGCGGCTCGGAATATTTCCTCAACAAGACCCCCTGCCGCTTGCGCGACATTCAACAGCTCTTCATGGGCACGGGAGTCGGGCGCACCAGCTACTCGATCATGGCGCAGGGCCACATCACGCAGATCATCTCGAGCAAGCCGGAGGACCGCCGCGCCATCTTCGAGGAGGCCGCAGGCATCACCAAGTTCAAGGCGCAGAAGCGCGAGGCGCTTCGCAAGCTCGAGCACACCGAGCAAAACCTCCTTCGCGTGGCCGACCTCATCCGTGAAGTGAAGAGGCAGATCGGCTCGCTCCAACGGCAAGCAGGCAAAGCGCGCCGATACAAGCAGCTCTCGCTGGAGATGCAGCATCTGGACACCCAACTCGCGCGGCACCAATTCGACCAATTGCAGGCCGAGATTGCAGCACGCACCGAGACGGCCCTCCGCCTGCGCTCGCAAATGGAGGGCGCCCAATCCGAAGTGCTCCGCCACGAGGACGAACTCCATGAACAGCGCGCCCGCTTGAGCGAACTCGACACAACCATCGCGCAGTCGGAACGCCGCGGCCTCGAATTGCAGGGCGAGAGTGATCGCCACGCGAGCCGCATCGAGTTCAACGAGCGCCGTCAAGACGAGATGCGCAATCAGAACAACAGCGCGCTCACCGAGATTTCGCAATCGGAGGAGCGTCGCCGGACGGTCGAGGAGGAACACGCCGCCACCAACCAGCGACTCGCCACCTCCACCGCCGCGGTCGAGAGACACCGGCATACACTCCAATGGAAGCGCGACGCGCTGCAGGCCGTGGAGAACGAGTTGGTCTTGTTGCAGGAATCGGTGCGCCGCGCGCAGTCCGACGCATTCGCTGCGTCCCAACAGGTGAGCCGCGTCCGCAACGACATTGGGGCGCTGGACCTGCAGAAGCAGGGCAACGACGCCCGGTTGGAAAAGCTCTCCTCCGAAAAAATCGGCCTCGAGGAGGAACGCGGGCGCCTCGATTCCCAGCTTCGCGATTTCGCCGCCAGCGTCGAAACGGAGCGGCAGCAGGTTGAGTCGAAGCGCGGCTCCATCGAGCAGCGGCAATCCCGGCTTCGGGCCATCGAGCAGGAACTCAAGCAAGCCGGTGAAGCGCTCGACGGCTTGCTCAGGCAGCAGGCAGCGAAGCGCTCGGAACTCGCCGTAATCGAGCGATTGCAATCCAACCGGGAGGGATTCGGCGCGGGCACAGTCGCTGCGCTGCGGCACTCGCGCGACGCGCTCGGGTCTCTCGCCGACCGCATCCGCGTTCCCGGCGCCTACGTGACGGCCATCGAGGCCGCTCTCGGTCACCACCTTCAGCTTGTGCTTGCTCGCGAGCCCGAGGCTGCGCTGCGCATTCTTTCCGAACTGGCTGCTGGCAAATCCGGCCGCGCCAGTGTCGCTGCGCTTGCGCTTCACCCTGAGCCGGATTGCGCCGTCACCATGGAACCGCTTCCGCCGCACGCCCAGCGCGCCCGGGCCGTCGTCGAATCCGATGAATCCGTCAAGCCCCTGCTGGACGCGTTGCTAGGCCGCACGTTGATCGTGCCCGACCTCGCCACCGCCACTGCCGCGCTAGTGCAAAGCGGCGGCCGCTTTGATTTTGTGACGCCTTTGGGTGAATGGCTTTCGCGGCACGGAATCTTCACGGGCGGGCAAACCGATTCGGCCGGGGCAGGCGCGGCCTCCATTCTCGCCCGCCGTAATCAAATCGAGGAACTTCAGGCAGAGGTGGCGAAGACGCAGGATGAAGTGAGCAAATCGAGCCGCCACGTCGGCGCGTTGCAGGCCGAGCAGTCATCGCTGCAAGCCTCGCTGAACAGCGCGCACTCAGACCTGCGCGACCACGAGGTCGCGGTGGCGAAGCACGAGGGCGAATGTCGCACGCTGGAGGATGCGCGCCGCCGGCTCGACGGCCGGATTGACACGGTCGTTTACGAGATTCAGAGCCTCGCCGCGCAGGAGCAGGAAGCCCGCGAGCGCCGGACGGCCCTTGCCGCCGATCTGGCCTCCCGCGAATCCCGCGAGCAGCAGTGCCAGTCGGCCGTCACGTCCACTGCCGCCCGGATTGAAGCGATGCGCCAGCAGCGTGACACCGCCGCCAACGAGGTGAACGATGCGCGCATCGCCGTCGCCACCGAGGAGAATTTCTGCTCCACGTTCCGCGGCACACTCGAGCAGCACAACGACCGCCTTCGCGAATTGAACCAGGTCATCGAGCGGCGGCGCGGGGACATCGCCTCCTGCATCGAGCGCATGGCGCAGGCGGACGCCGAGATCGCGGCGTCGCGCGCGGAAGTCGGCCGCATCGCCCATGAGCGCGAGCAGGTCAGCGCCGCGATCGCCGCCCTGATGGACCAGAAGGCGGGACAAGTCTCCGACATTACGTCGCGCGAGGACACGCTGCGTGATTTGCGCCGCAGCCTCAGCGACTTGCAGAGCGAACGAGGCCGGGTGGACATCGAGCTCACGCAGTGGACCATGTCCGTGCAGAACCTCCGCGACCGAATCCACCAGAAATATCAGGTCAACCTCGACGACGTGCGCGGCGAGTGCATCACCATCACGTTCGCGGACGAAGGGCAGGCAAAGGTCCACGTGATGACACCGGAGGAAATGGCCGCCTCGGGCGCTGCGACCGATTGGGATGCCATCGCCGCGCAGGTGGCCGCGCTGCAAAGGAAGCTCGACGAGATGGGGCCGGTCAACCTCGTCGCCATCGAGGAATGCGAAGAGACCGAGCAACGCTACAACTTCCTCACCAAGCAGAACGACGACCTCGTCAGCACCAAGGCGCAGTTGCACGACGTCATCAACCGCATCAGCGCGGAAACCACGCAAATGTTCCGTGAGACGTTCGAGAAGATTCGCGAGAACTTCCGCGGCATGTTCACGGAGATTTTCGGCGGCGGAAAGGCCGACCTCCAACTGGCCGACGAGGGCGACCTGCTCGAGTGCGGCATCGAAATCATGGCGCGCCCGCCGGGCAAGCAGCTCCAGACCATTTCGCTGCTCTCCGGAGGCGAGCAGACCATGACCGCGGTCGCGCTGCTGTTTGCCATATACCAGGTGAAGCCCTCGCCGTTCTGCGTGCTGGACGAGCTCGACGCGCCGCTCGACGAGTCCAACATCAACCGCTTCATCCGCATCCTGCAGCGCTTCCTCGAACACTCGCAGTTCGTCATCATCACGCACAACAAGCGCACGATCGGGATGGCGGACGTGCTCTACGGTGTGACGATGCAGGAGCAGGGCGTGAGCCGCATCGTGAGCGTGAAATTCCACAAGGCGCAGGAAGCGGTCACCGACCACCACCCTGTCGCCCTGGAACCATTGCCGCCTCGCAACATCGAAGAGGAAGAGGACACGCCGCGCCGGCGCGAGGACACGCTTGAGATCGTGATGGCGAAGTGAGCGCGGCTCACCTCGACTTCACCACGACGCCGTCCTTCATCACGAAGGACACGTCGAGGAGCGCCTTCACGTCTTCGGAGGGATTGCCATTTACGGCGATGAGGTCAGCGATCTTGCCTGGTTCGATGGTGCCGAGTTGGTTCTCCATCCCGAGCACGCGCGCCGCTTCGAGCGTCGCGGACTGGATGGCCTTCATCGGCTTCATCCCGCCCTCGACCATGTAGAGGAATTCCTTCGCGTTGTCGCCGTGCGGATACACGCCCGAGTCAGTGCCGAACGCGATCTTCACGCCGCGGTTCAGCGCCTTGGTGAATGTCGCCATCATCAGCGGGCTGATGGCCTTGGCCTTGATGGCGACGATGGGCGGATAGTAGCCGGGCACCTCGGCCCTTTCCGCGGTGAACTTGCCCGCGCTGAGCGTCGGCACATACCACGTTCCGTGCATTTTCATCAGGTCCATCGTCTCCTGGCTCATCATCGTGCCGTGCTCGATGCTCGTGATGCCCGCGAGCACGGCGCGCTTCATGCCCTCGTCGCCGTGCGCGTGCGCGGCGGTCGCCATGCCGAGGTCGCGCGAGGTTTGCACGAGCGCGTTGAGTTCCTCCTGCGTGACCTGGGGGCGGAAGCCGTCCTTCGCCACGCTCAACACGCCGCCCGTCGCGGTGACCTTGATGACGTCCGAGCCTTCCTTGTATCGCTGGCGGACCGCCTTGCGCGCTTCGTCCGGGCCGTTGATCACTCCTTTGTCGGGACCGGGGTCGCCCTGCAAATCGCGGCGGAAACTGTTGCTCGGATCCGCGTGACCTCCGGTCGTCGCGATGCTTCGTCCCGCCGCGACGATGCGCGGTCCCTCGACGTAGCCCTGCTCGATGGCGCGCTTGAGCGCGACGACCTGCTCGCCGCCGAGGTCGCGCACCGTCGTGAACCCCGCGTGCAAAGTGAGCTTCGCGAATTTCACGGAGCGGAACGCGAGATCCTCGGGATTCAACGTGAAGCGTTCGAGGTAGCGCTCCGGCCCGGGATAACCTTGCAGGTGCACGTGCAGGTCAATCAACCCCGGCAGCACCGTGCGCGATTTGTTGTCCACCACGGCATCGGCATCGGCGGGCGCCGTGTAACCGGGTTGCACGGCGACAATATTGTTGCTGACCACGATCACCGTGACCCGCTCGCTCACAGCGTCCGCAACGCCGTCAATCAGCCGGCCACAGTGAATGAGCGTGCGGTCGGCGGCGGAAAGGGACGAGGAAACAGCAATCGCAATGCAGAAGGGGACGAGAAATTTCATGCCCGTGAGAGTAGCCCACGCGCGTGCTGGTTCCAGCCGGAATGTGGCGGTTGCGGACAGCGCCTTTCGCGATACCATCGCCACAGAGTTCATGAACGAGGGAGTGACAAGCACCCGATACTCCCCGTCACGCGTGGCCGGCGTGAGGATGCCCGAAGGGCGCGTGAGGGTGCGTCGGGTCGTTCCATTCGACACAGCTTGCTCCCTCATCGAGCTGCTCGTCGTGATCGCCAACATTGCGATTCTCGCCGCACTGCTCCTGCCGACGCTTGCCGGCTCGAAGGAGCGGGCGAAGCGCACCGCCTGCCTGAACAACATCCGGCAACTCGCGTTTGCGGCGCACCTATACGCCGACGACTAGCACGACAAACTCCCGCGTGGCATCACCGATGCCGACAACGAAGACCCACGACTCGTGCCGACGAACACGTGGCAGCAGGTCATCCGCAACGCAGGCAGCGAACGGATCGTGGGCTGTCCCGGCTTGCCGGCGCCGTTTCGGCTTGGCGGCTATCCGTATGCGCCGGAGGGCTACGTGCTCGGATTCATTTATCTTGGCGGACACGAGCGCCTCCGCACCAACGGCTCCAGCAACATGCTCGCCGACCGCGGCTGGCTCTCGCCGCTCCGCACAGACGAACCGCAAAGCCTCGCGCTCTTCGCCGAACTCAACGTGTGGACGCCCGTCGGCGGACAGACCGTCGCGCCGCACGGGCCGAACGGTGCCGTGTTTCGCGACGGCGACGCGGCAAACTCCAACGCCGGAGGCGCGACTTCAACGTCACTGGGCTCGGTTGGCGGCAACGTCGCCTCAATGGATGGCTCCACGAGTTGGAGGAACGCAACGCAGATGTCCACCTGCCAACTCTCGCTCGTGCTTGGCGGATTGTTCGGAATGTGGTGAGGCGCGGTCCTGGCTCCGCATTCCGCAGGGGCGCATCTCAGTTTCTTGCAGGACAACGGGAGAACGTGGATTGGCAGCCCAGCGCACTTCGCACGTTCTCACCCTCACCCCGGCCCTCTCCCTCCGAGGGAGAGGGGGAATCGTCGCCCGTCACCCGGTGGAATCGAACGCGGTGAGAGCACGCACACCGTCCCGAATCGCCAGCACCGTCCGGAGTGCCTCCCTCTCCCAGCGGGAGAGGGCAGGGGTGAGGGAGAACGACCCCAAAGGTAGAACTGGCGTGCAAGAAACTGAGATGCGCCCTTCCGCGAGTCTCCGCGCATTCCCACGTTGCCCTCGCCCGAGGCATTCGGTTAAATCGTGCCGTGCTTCCGCAGCATACACTCCAGCAAGCCGCGAAGTTCTCCGGGCTCGGCCTCCACAGCGGCAACCGCGTGAACATGGCCATCTTGCCCGCGCCTGCCGGTTCAGGACTCCGCTTCCGCCGCACGGACCTTGATGGCAAGCCGGAGGTCGAGGCGCTCGTCGAGAACGTCGTCGAGACCAACCGCTCCACCACGCTCGGCAAGGGCAGCGTCAAGATTCACACCGTCGAGCACGTGCTCGCAGCCCTCGCGGGCGCGGGCGTGGACAACGCAATCGTCGAACTCGACAGCATCGAACCGCCCATCGCCGACGGCAGCGCGAGAGAGTTCGTCAAGCTCATCGCCGCCGCGGGGCTTGTTCCGCAAGACCAGCCGCGCGAGCCGTGGCAGCCGTCCGAGCCGGTCGAGTTCAACGCCGGCGAATCCACCATGGCCGTGCTGCCGCATGACCGGCTCAAAATTTCCTGCACGAGCGCCGACCGCCACAATCGCTTCACGCAGTTCTTCACGCTGGAGGTCACGCCCGAGAGTTGGGAGAAGGAACTCGCGCACGCGCGCACGTTCTGCTTCTTCGAGGAGATCGAGTTTCTCATCAAGAACGGCCTCATCAAGGGCGGCAGCCTCGAAAACGCCGTGGTCATTCGTGACGACGCGGTGCTGACCACCGAACCGCTGCGGTATCCGGAGGAATTCGTGCGGCACAAGATGCTCGACATCCTCGGCGACCTCGCGCTGCTTGGGCGTCCGCTCGTCGGGCACATCGTTGCGGTGCGGCCGAGCCATGCGGCGAACTGCGGCCTCGCGCGCCAGCTTTCCGCGCGCATGAAGCAACCGCTCATCGCCGCGCGGACCTTCGCGCCGCCTGCTGACAAACCCGCCACCGAACCCGCGCCGCCCGACAATCTCGTGAAGGACGGCGCGGTGCTCGACGTGATGCAGGTGATGAAAATCCTGCCGCACCGCTATCCGTTCTTGATGGTGGACCGTGTGCTGCGCATCGAGGGGAACAAGATCACCGGCGTGAAGAACGTGACGGTGAATGAGCCGTATTTTCAGGGGCACTTCCCCGGCCACCCCATCATGCCGGGCGTGCTGCAACTCGAGGCCATCGCGCAGGTCGCCGGCATCCTGATGCTCAAGCAGGCGGAGCACTTCGGGAAGCTCGCCTACTTCATGGCCGCCGAAAACGTCAAGTGGCGCAAACCCGTCCGTCCCGGCGACGCGCTTGTGATCGAGGTCGAACTCACCAAGTCCCGCGGCAAGATCGGCAAGGCCCGTGGCGTCTGCTCCGTCTCCGGCGAACCTGTGAGCGAGGCGGACGTGACCTTCATGCTCATTGACGCATGAAACTCGGGATTGCGCATTGCGGATTGCGGATTGCGAAATGAAAGACGGAACAACCAGCCCAAGCTCATGACAGACGAGGAACTCAAGGCTCGGACCAAGAAGTATGCACTGCGCGTGATCAAACTGACGGACGCTTTGCCGTCCACGAGGGCCGGAAACCACATCGCAGTCCTGTTACTCCGGTCTGGCACATCGGTGGGTTCAAACTACCGTGCTGTATGTCGCGCCCGCTCACGCGCCGACTTCATCGCCAAGCTTGGGATCGTTGAGGAGGAAGCCGACGAGTCACTGTATTGGATGGAACTTCTCATCGAGGCTGGGTTGCAAAAGGCAACCCGGCTCCAGAGCTTGATGCAGGAAGGCGCGGAAATCCTCGCCATCGTCTGCGCCTCGATCAACACCGCACGCGCACGGCGCTGATGTCCGCTTTGCCAATCCACAATCCGCAATCCGCAATCCGTGACTCCGTGATTCATCCCACCGCCATCATCGCCCCGACCGCCCGCATCGGCGACGGCTGCCACATCGGGCCGTATTGCGTGATCGAGGACCACGCGGTCGTCGGTGACCGGTGCCGGTTGCGAAGCCACGTCGTCATCGGCGGGCACACGGTGCTCGGCGTGGAGAACGACATCTTCCCCTTCGCCTGCATCGGGCAGATGACACAGGACTTGAAATGGAAAGGCGGCACCACGTGGCTGCGCATCGGCGATTACAACACCTTCCGCGAATACGTGACCATCCACCGCGCCACGGGCGATGGCGATGCGACCATTGTCGGCTCGCACAACAACCTCCTCGCTTACACGCACGTCGCGCACGATTGCCGGCTCGGCGACCACATCATCATGTCCAACGTCGCCACGCTCGCCGGGCACGTGACCGTCGGGGACCACGCCGTCATCGGTGGGCTCGCGGCGGTGCACCAGTTCTGCCGCATCGGGAAGATGGCCATCATCGGCGGGTGCTCGAAGGTGGTGCAGGACGTGCCGCCGTTCATGCTGGCCGATGGCAACCCCGCCGAGACGCGCACCGTGAACAAGGTCGGCCTCGACCGCAACGGCGTGGGCGCCGAGGCTCAAGACGCGCTGAAGAAGGCCTTCAAGATTCTCTTCCGCGACGGACTGACCGTGGCGAACGCGCTGGCGAAGATCACGACGGACGTGCCGCAACTCGCGGAAGTGCTGCATCTCGTGGACTTCGTGCGTAGCAGCGAGCGGGGAATCAGCAAGTAGGGAGGACGCGTCATCCAACTCGCTGAAGCCGGCTACGGCTTCACCGGACGCGGGCTTTCTTCCACGAGTTTCAGCGCGGCCTCGATGTAAAGTTCGCCGGTCATCTCGCCGAGCGAGGTTTTGGAGACGTAGTCGTATCGCTTGAAACTGTTCCAATCCACCTTTGTAAGGATGTAGCCGAAGGCGTCGTTCGTAAGCCCGAAGAGCAGGTTGTGGTCGCCGCGCATCTTGCGCTTGAGGTAGAAGCCGATGTTCGGCAGCGCCTCGCCGGGGATGGTGAGAATCTGCGCGTTGCCGATGTTCACCAGGTTCAACTGCGTCGTGACCTTTGTCGCGTCCTTCTGCAAGTGCCCGAGCGGCGAGGTCATCAGGATGAGCCGCATCATCGCCGAATCCACCGGCAGCGTGAGCGCGCGCGCGGTGCAGAAGAGCCTCGGCTCGCGCTGCGGTTCCGTCGTGCCCGCGATGCGGAGCGCCTCGTCCGCCAGCAGCGTGCCGATGCGCTGGCACTCGGCCCACGTGCGAGTGTCCTTGCCGTCGGGGCCGCGGTTGTCGGCGGTGACCATCCCGCCCTGCGCGCTGTTCATGAAAATGCCCGTGCCGCCGCCTTTCTCCGCGATGCGCTCGTAAAGCGGGCCAACGAGGTCCGGGCTGAGGATGCCGCGTGCGGAGCCGATGACCTCCGGATGCACCGCGTAGTTCACGAGCGTGGCGAAGGGCTTGCCATCCGCGCCCACCGCTTGGATGACGTGACAGCGCGGGTCGTAGAGCTGCTCGGCGTAGTAGTTGTAGGCAATCTTTCCCTTCGCCTCGCCGGAGGCGATCTTGAGCGACGCCGGCTGGAGTTTCGCGACCGCCTCGTTGATGGCCTCGGCCATGCGCGCGCAGACGAGGTCAATGTATTTCAAGTGCCCTGGCGAACCGCTGTCGCCACCGGGAAATCCGTAGCAATCCGGCGCGCTGTGCGTGTGCGTCGCGCCGATGAGGATGTTCTCCGCCAGGATGCCCGCGACCTTTGCGCGCACGCGATTGCCGAGCGTCGAGGGGAACCCGAGGAAGTCCGCGCTCACGATGGCCACGCGCGTCGCGCCGTCCTCGAACACCAGCGCGCGCACGGTCAGGTCGCCCTCCTTCTTTGTCGTGGCCCGGCCCGGCCCGATGCCGCCCGACACCGGCAGCAACGGCTCCGGCGTCACCACGCGCACCGCGATGCCGGCACGGAATTCGCCAGTGACGGCCCGACCGGCAATCAGCAGCAGCAGCAAGCAGCAAGCAATGGCGGGGCGATACATGGCGCACACGATCAACCAAGCCGGCAATACGCCGCCAATCCCTGCAAGCCGCCTTCGCGACCGAAGCCGCTTTCCTTGTAGCCGCCGAACGGACTCGTCGGGTCGAACTTGTTGTAGGTGTTCGCCCACACGACGCCCGCGCGCAGCTTGTTGACCATCTTGAAAATCTTGCTGCCCTTGTCGGTCCACACGCCCGCGCTCAACCCGTAGGGCGTGTTGTTCGCGCGCTCGAACGCTTCCTCCGGTGTGCGGAACGTCATCACGCTTAGCACGGGGCCGAAGATTTCCTCCTGCGCCACGCGATGGCTCATGGTCACGTTCGTCAGGAAGCTCGGCGGGAACCAGTAGCCGCGCGCGGGCAAGGCGCAGCGCGATTGTTCGAGCGCCGCGCCCTCGTCCACGCCGCACTGCACGAGCGCGCGAATCTTGTCGAGTTGCGGCCGCGAGTTGATGGCGCCGATGTCCGTGTTCTTGTCGAGCGGGTTGCCCACGCGAAGCGTCTGGATGCGGTCGCGCAGCTTCTTGATGACCGTCGGGTAGATTCCCTCCTGCACAAAGAGCCGCGAACCCGCGCAGCACACGTGGCCTTGGTTGAAGTAGATGCCGGTGATGATTCCCTCGACCGCCTGATCCACTGGCGCATCTTCGAAGATGATGTTCGCCGCCTTGCCGCCGAGTTCGAGCGTGAGACGCGGAGCGCCGCTCTCCGACCCGGCGCTCCGTTGCACAATTGCCCTCGCAATCGCCTTCCCGACCTCCGTGCTTCCCGTGAATGCAATCTTGTCCACGTCCGGATGGTTCACGAGCGCCGCGCCGGTCGCGCCTGCGCCGGTCACGATGTTCACCACGCCCTCGGGCAGCTCGGCTTCCTGAAAAATCTGCGCCAGCCGCAGCGCCGTGATGCTCGTGGTCTCGGCGGGCTTCAGGACAACGGTGTTCCCGCACGCGAGGGCGGGCGCGATCTTCCACGCCGCCATCAACAGCGGGAAGTTCCACGGGATGATCTGCCCCGCGACGCCGAGCGGGCGAACGTCGGCCTCGGTGAGGCCGGGGAACGCATACTTCAGCTTGTCCGCCCAGCCCGCGTGATGGAAGAAGTGCGCCGCCACGAGCGGGAGGTCCACGTCGCGCGACTCCTTGATGGGCTTGCCGCCATCCATCGTTTCGAGCACGGCCAGCTCGCGCGACTTTTCCTGGATGATGCGCGCGATGCGGTAGAGGAACTTGCCGCGCTCGCGTCCCGGCATCCTGCCCCACACGTTCTCGTAAGCGCGTCGCGCCGCCTGCACCGCGAGGTGCACGTCGTGCGCGTCCGCCTCGGCGATCTCGGTGAGCTTCTCCTCCGTGGCGGGATTGATGGAGTCGAAGTAACGCCCCGAGTGCGGCGCGACGAACCTGCCGCCGATGAACAGCTCGTGCCGCGCCGCGAAGGTGATGTATTTGAAGTCCTCCGGCGCGGGCGCGTAGTCCCACTTCGCGCCGAAGTTGAGCGCGCGCTCCCGCAACGGAACAACCGGACGAGTGTCGTGCGACGCGACCGCCGCCGCACCGCGCTTGGCGATGGCACGTGGCGCCGCGCCTCGGGTGTGCTGTTTCAAGGTAGCTTTCATCAGTTTGAAACTGGCCTCCGGTCCGGAGCCTGTTCCATTTCGTGAAGTCGGCGCGAGTCTGTTGGCTTTCGCCCCGGCGCGCAAGTCGCGCCTGAAATCGCTGGACGCTCCCATCCCTCGCAGCCAGTCTTTCGCAGCATCCATCCGACGAAGCAGCCATGAGCGCCGCCACGCACTCCATTCCCGACGTGCTCATCATCGGCGCCGGGCCGACGGGCGCGGTGGCGGCAAAGCGCTTCGCCGAGGCGGGCATGAGCGTCACGGTGCTGGAGCAAGGTGACTGGCCGGATTACTCGAAGGCGCGCGCAAACCATCCCGACTTCGAGGTCACCGCCGGGAGTTATTGGTCGGCCAATCCCAATC
>Ga0233424_10000547_pt1 | contig 45796 bp, 41 predicted proteins | sample Watercolumn_Towu_FD_181011 | JGI IMG/M metagenome (GOLD analysis project Ga0233424, IMG submission 181011) | Freshwater microbial communities from Lake Towuti, South Sulawesi, Indonesia - Watercolumn_Towuti2014_125_MG | ecosystem: Environmental > Aquatic > Freshwater > Lake | place: Indonesia...
GTTCGCAACATTCGCGCTTGCCGCTTCTTAGTTTTCGACTCATCCGTCAGAAAAAAGTGCGAAAACATTGGGGAAATGCGCGACCATTTCAAAAAATGCGAGTTTCCAGAGAGACACTAACTAACTATTAGCACTACAGCGACAGATCGGTCTCGGTGCGCGGCCTTCCAGGCCGCAGCATGTTCGGCGTGGCCAACCGCGCTCGATTTTTCTCGCGCCTCCGCCCGCTCCTGCACCCGCTGCGGCCTGGAAGGCCGCGCGCCAGGACAAAGTGTCGCTATAGTGTTAAGAGCATCGTGACAAACCCACTTTCCACCTCGAATGAAGTTTATTCCGTCAACTGACGAGGGAATCGTCACGTACTCTGGAGGGTCCTCATGCGGCGCTTGTCAGGGATTGCGACAATCCGTAGTATTACTCGGTGCCGCGAAAGGTCAGAGAGTTGATCCGAGACCTGCTCGACGCCGGCTCCTACGAGATTCCCGGCGGGGAAAAGGCTCTCACCGCAAATATTCTCACGCCAAGTATCCAGGCGCGGTGACGCTTAGTGGATGATCTGAGCAGGACGCAAAGCACTATCAGGAGAAGCAGGTTAGGCGTGCAATTGACCGTGTTCAGCAATGAAGACAAGCGATCACTATCACAAGTGGGTCGAATGGTGTGATGAGGACCAGGTGTACGTTGGCAAGTGTCCGGACCTGATTACGGGTATCCACGGCGATGATCCAGTTCGGCTCTACGCGGATCTGTGTGAAGTCGTCGAGGAGGTGGTAAATCACTTCGAGACGACGAATCGGACCTTACCGTCTCCTCGAACACGACCAATGCAGGAAGTTCCCTGACACCGGCTGGCCAAAACTGCCACCGGAACGGGCGTTCTAACGCCTTTCCCATTGTGTCTTTACGGTCCGTTGGTTCAATTCCGGCATGAGCGTCACTGACATGCCTTCGGCAATCTCGGAAGACATCTATCGCGTCCAAACCAAGGCGCCCGGCCCGGCGGGCGCGTTGCCGTTAACCGAGGAGATGCTATTGAACCGTCCAAGCGGCGACATCTTCGGCCTCAGCCAGAACGCGGGCATGGGCTGGGACCCGCGCGAATTGGGCCGTAAACAATTCTTGATTCTCAGCACCCAGGGCGGTGTTCGCGCGCCGGATGGCCGCCCCATCGCGCTCGGCTATCACACGGGCCACTGGGAGATCGGGTTGCTCGTGCAGGCGGCCGCGCACGAACTTCGCGCGCTCCAAGCCATTCCGTTTGCGGCGTTTTGCTCGGATCCGTGCGATGGCCGCACACAAGGCACTCCTGGAATGTTCGACAGCTTGCCGTATCGCAACGATGCTGCCCAAGTCTTTCGCCGCTTGATCCGCTCGTTGCCCACGCGGTCAGGTGTCATCGGCGTGGCGACATGCGACAAAGGCCTTCCCGCCATGATGATGGCGTTGGCGGCCATCCGCGATCTTGCGTGTGTCCTGGTTCCTGGAGGCGTGACGCTGCCGCCTTCCGATGGAGAAGATGCCGGAGCGGTGCAAACGATTGGCGCTCGCTTCAGCCACGGGCTGCTCTCGATCGAGCAAGCGGCGGAACTCGGCTGCAGGGCTTGCGCGTCGCCCGGCGGGGGTTGCCAGTTTCTTGGCACCGCCGCGACGTCGCAAGTGATCGCCGAAGCACTGGGGCTCGCAGTTCCACATTCAGCCCTGGCTCCTTCCGGGCAACCGGTCTGGACGGACGCCGCGGTGCGTTCGGCCCGCGCCGTGCGCCACCTGGAAGAGCGCGGGATCCGTATGCGCGACATTCTCACCGACGCCAGCATCCGCAACGCCATGGCCGTTCACGCCGCAGTGGGAGGCTCGACGAACCTGCTTTTGCACATCCCGGCCATCGCGCATGCCGCCGGCTTGCGGCGTCCAACGGTCGATGACTGGATCGCCATGAATCGGAGGGTCCCGCGAATTGTCGATGTCCTGCCGAACGGTCCGAAGAATCATCCCACCCTTCGCGTTTTTCTGGCGGGCGGTGTGCCGGAAGTCATGTTGCATTTGCGGCGTCTTGGGCTGCTGGAAACGAGCGCTCTTACGGTGTCGGGCCAATCTCTGGGCGAAGTTCTGAATGATTGGGAAAAATCCGAACGCCGCCGCCGTTTCAAAGAAATCCTTCAGCGCGAGGATGGCGTCGAAGCCGGGGACGTAATCATGTCGCCGGAGCAGGCGCGCGCGCGGGGGTTGACGAGCACCATCACTTTCCCGCGGGGGAATCTTGCGCCGGAAGGATCCGTCATCAAGAGCACGGCCATCGATCCAAGCGTCGTTGATCGGGACGGCGTTTATCGCAAAGAAGGGCCCGCGCGCGTCTTTCTCAGCGAAAGAGAGGCGATGGCTGCCATCAAAGCAAGCCGCATCCAGGCCGGAGATGTCCTGGTGTTGATCGGCTGTGGCCCGATGGGCACGGGCATGGAGGAGACCTATCAACTCACGTCCGCGCTCAAACATTTGCCGTTTGGCAAGCAAGTCGCGTTGATTACCGACGCGCGGTTCTCCGGTGTTTCGACCGGCGCGTGCATTGGTCACGTCGGCCCCGAAGCTCTGGCGGGCGGCCCCATTGGCCGCGTGCGCGACGGCGATTGGATCCGGATCATTATAGATCGCGTCCGCCTGGAGGGCCGCGTGGATTTCGTCGGTGAAAACGAACAGCGTTTCGACGCGGAAACCGGCGCGAAGATTTTGCGAGACCGACCGCCGCACGACCGCCTGACGCCCCATCCAGCCTTGCCCGACGACACGAAGCTCTGGGCCGCGCTGCAACAAATCGGCGGCGGCACCTGGGGCGGCTGTGTCTATGATGTAGAAAAGATTTTGGCGCGGATAAACCCGGCCTGAAAAGAATTCTTTGGCTTTGCAGGCTGGCGCGCTGCCGATCGCAAATCGGCGATAAACCGCAACGCAGCAAACCGCAACCAATGTCAGAACTCACTAAAGGGCGAGGTTGGTTAAGTCCAGATGTGGAAACTGAATTCCTTTGTTTGCTCTCCGTTTGCTCCGTTTCCTTCTGTTTTCTGAACAGGAGGCAACGGAGCGAACGGAGAAGTCGGGGAATTGAATCGCTTACCGTCCCGGTCCTGATTCTTCTGTTTTTGTGAGGTCTGAATGTCGTGGCACGGGCGTCGCGCTCGTGCGCTTTTTGAAAAGGCCGTTCGATTATGAACCACACGTGCCACCACGCTCCCGATTCAAGTTGTCGGCGCGGTGAGTTCAGCCTATCGTTCCACCATACCAAGCCGCGCCAGAAGCGTCTGACAAACTCGCCGCCTTGCGGCTGGCGACACGATTCGTAAGGCCACGATGGCCCACTGAAGTGCTGATTGTGCTATGAGAACTCCTTCCGGCATCCCCTGTAATTCTCGTTCGTCCTCGGGCTTCACGCTCATCGAACTCCTCGTCGTGATCGCGATCATCGCCATCCTGGCCGGGATGCTTTTGCCGGCGCTGGCGAAAGCAAAGTCGAAGGCGCAGTCCATCCAGTGCGTCAGCAACGGGCGCCAAATCATGCTGGCGGGGAAAATGTACACGGACGACAACAACGGCAAACACGTCGTCACTTACATCTATCCGCCGTACACGAGAGGGTTGATCACATGGTTTCAATTGGTGCAGCCGTATCTGAGCAGCACGAATGTTCTCCTGTGCCCGGCTCGCAAAGGCACCGCCCTGAACCTCGATCGTTGGGATGGCATTCCGGTCACCGCGCCAACCGTGTCGGACTACGCGATCAATCACCAGATGGCGGGCGAATTGAGTCAATACGTTGATTACCATCACAAACCGGAAATCACGCTGCGCAATCCGGCGCGAACAGTCTTCATCACGGATTCCGGGACCCGCGCCGAAGCCGGCAAGAGGCCTGCGGTCACAACAAAGTCAAAAACAAAGCTGGGTGCGTGGATGCTGGGTGATCCTCAAGTGGGCGACTGCCCAAGCTGCGTCACGGGCGACAACCCCAACTGGTGCGGCCCGCATCTGCGCCACAACGAGCGCAGCACGGTGGGCTTCGCCGATGGCCACGTCGAGAGCATGCGAGCCCATTGGTACTACAACAACACGCCCTGGCTCGATCCGGCGCGGGGAGGGGAATAGCTCTCAGATCGGACTGATCTGACCGATTTGGCGCCGTCAGCTCAATATCTCGCGGATCACGTGCCCATGCACGTCGGTCAGGCGGCGGTCGATTCCGTTGTGCCGAAACGTGAGCTTCTCGTGGTCGATGCCCAGGAGGTGGAGAATCGTGGCGTGGAGGTCATACACCTGCGTGGGATTGCCACGATCGGCTGGCTTGTAACCCCATTCATCGCTGGGACCGTAGCTCAGACCGCCCTTGACGCCGCCGCCCGCGAGCCAGTTGGTGAAGCAAAACGGATTATGGTCCCGGCCTTTTCCGCCTTGTGCGCAGGGCATCCGTCCAAATTCAGTGGTCCAAAACACAATCGTGTCGTCGAGCATGCCGCGCTGCTTGAGGTCCTGAATCAAGGCGGAAGCGCCTCGAGCCATGCCGATGGCCAGCGGCCCGTGATCGCGCTGGATGTCTTCGTGTGAATCCCAGTTGCGCCGCGGGAAGCCGTTGTCGTTCCCAGACCAGATCTGCACAAAGCGCACGCCCCGTTCGAGCAGGCGCCGGGCCACCAGACATTTGCGGCCAAAGTAATCCGTCTCTTCGACCGGATTGATTTCCTTGGCGAAAGTCTGCCGGCCATGATTCAGGCCGTAGAGGTTGAGGACGTAATCGGGTTCTTTTGAAATATCCAACGCTTCCGGCGCGGCCAGTTGCATGCGGGCGGCCAGTTCGTATGAACGAATCCGGGCGTCCAGCCGTTCGTCTCCAGGACGCGCCAGCGCGTGCTCGCGATTCATGCGCGTCATAACCGCCAGCGCGTCGGCGTCGCTTTCCTTCGTAATAAAGTCGCCTGGCCTCGCGGGAAAAAGGTCCGTAATGGGATGCTCGGTCCCAGGCCAGATGGTGGTTCCTGAATGCCGCGAAGGCAGGAAGGCGGAATCCCAATTCTTCGGACCGTTGGAGGCGTAGCCGCGATGGTCGGGCAACACCACGAACGTGGGCAGATTCTCGTTCAAACTTCCGAGCGCGTAACTCACCCAGCAACCCATTCCCGGAAAGCCGGGCATTTGAAACCCGGTTGCTTGAAGATAGGTCGCCTGGCTGTGAACGCCGGTTTTGCCGACCAGATTGTGAACGAACGCGATGTCGTCCACGCACGAGCCTAGCGCGCTGACGATTTCGCTGAGGTGTTTTCCGGATTGACCGTATTGCTTCCAGCCCCAAGGCGAGGCAAAAGTCGCCCCGTGCCCGTTCTGGAACAATTCCACTTTCTCGCCGGGGTCCCACGGCTGGCCGTGACGCTTCACGAGTTCCGGTTTGTAATCGAACGTATCGACGTGGCTGGCCGCGCCGCCCATGAACAATTGAACGACTCGCCTGGCCCTCGCGGGGTGATGTAACGCGCCGGTGAACAGGCCCTGAACGCCGGCTGGAGCCGCCAACATCCGCTCCTGACCGAGCAGGCAGGACAAGGCGATCCCGCCCAGTCCTCCGCCCGACGCCCACAAAAACTCGCGGCGGCTCATGGGCTGCGGCAAACCTGCCGCACGATGATAAAACGATGTGTTCACGAACTACAGTTTTTGGGAATTAAACAGAGGGTAACGAAGGACAAGAAGAAAACTCGGGCGCTCCCGCACGAGCAGAAACGGATTGTTTGTTTTCTTCGTTGCCTTATGTGAAATCATAGCACTAGTCCACGAAAAGGAATTCGTTCAGGTTCAGGATGACGCGGCAGGTGTTCGCCAGGCCATGGCGCGCAGCGTAATTGGCCAGATCCGTTCGCTCCAGAGTCGTCGGGCGGCGCCCAATCGCCGTGCGAAAAGCGAAATCCACTTTGTCCGCCAACCCACCCTGCGTCTTCTCCACGCGCGCGGCGAAGTGTTTTGCCATCGTCAGCATAAAGGCGTCGTTCAACAACGCGAGAGCCTGGAGCGCGGACAGAGTTTCATTGCGCTTGTCCACGCGCATGGACGGATCGGCGCAATCGAGCGTCGTCATGAACGGTTGCTGCTGCGAGCGTACGATGAACCGGTAAATGGAACGCCGGTGCGAACGCGGATCTTCCGGGTCGTGCAGATGGTACTGATAGTGCGGCGAGTGCTCCGGTTTCTCGATCACGAAATCCTGAAAGCTCGGCCCGTACAGCCTGGAATCGAGTTTGCCGCTGACGAACAGCACGCTGTCGCGGATGGCCTCGGCCTCCAGCCGCCGGCGGTTCATGCGCCAGTAATACGCGTTGTTCGCATCGACTTTCGCAAAGGCTTCGTTTGCCGCGGAAGCCTGCCGATAAGTCGCGCTCGTGACCATAAGCCGGTGCAATTGCTTGAGCGATTGGCCGTGGTCTCGAAATTCCGCCGCGAGCCAGTCGAGCAATTCCGGATGCGTGGGCCTTTGTCCCATGCGCCCAAAATCGTCCGGCGTATCCACGAGTCCGCGTCCGAAGTGATACAGCCACACGCGATTGACAATGGATCGCCACGTGAATGGATTTTGTGGGTCCGTGATCCATTGGGCTAACGCCAGGCGCCGATCGCCTTCCTTGTGATCCGCTGGCAAATCGAACCGGGCCGGCAAACCGCGTACAGCTTTCAATGCTCCGGGCCTGGCCTCGGAGCCGGGATTCTTGACGTCACCCCGATTCAGAACGTGAATGAGCCGCGGTTTGCCGCCGTCCAGCCCGGTGCCACGGAACGCGCCGCTGCCGTGGTGGACCGTGCCGACAAAAGCGAGACTGGGTTTGGGTAGTTTGGAAATCTCCGCGTCCGCTTCCGCAAGCGACTCGGTCACTTTGCTCAGTTCCTTCTTCGCGCCGGCATCCATCAACCGATCAAGCAACGCTTGCCGTTCCTCCTGTAACCTGGCCAGCACTTCCGGATGGGCCCGGGATTTGGTGTACGTGTAGCCGTCCACGAGATTCTTCATTTGCCAGCGAACCGGCGCTTCGATCGAGTCAAGGGCGGTGACTGCGGCGCTCAGCGCGGCGTTTTTCCCGTCGTGATCAATGACACTCAATTCCCCGAGCGCGAAGATGAAATCGTCCTTCCGCGGCGCCAGCTTCGTCGCCGTCACGCGCACGTAACGGGCCGATTGGCCGTTGACGATGGCAGTCTGGGGATCGACGCCGGGGTTCGTGAAGTCGGCCTGAGTGTGATCGACGATTCGGACGACGCCCGCGTTGAATTCCGGCTCGTTCGAAATCTCGATCTTGAACCGGACGGGGAAGCCGAATCCAGCGCCGATGTTGTTGAAGTCGTCGTGGCAACCGGCATAGACCACTTTGTCGATAGCCACCGTCCAGCCCAGATCGACTTGGACCCATTTCGTCCGGTCGGGCGTGGATTCAACTTGGCTGTGATACCCGAACTCGGGACGGACGGCGCCGCTGGAGGTTTTGCCGGCGGCTTCGATCTTCTTGTCCAGATCCGCCAGTTCGCTCCCGCCGAGTTTCGAGGTCTTTTCGTCGAGCGTCTTCTTCTTCTCCGCAAGCACCCGTTGTCGGGCTTCGAGGTTCGAGCGCTGGCGCGTGAGGGCGGGATCGAAATGGTACTTGCGGTCGGCGCGATCCAACGCCGCAAAGACCGATTGCAGGCTGTAGTAATCTTCCTGGGCGATGGGATCGAACTTGTGGTCGTGGCACTGGGCGCAATGCACGGTCAGGCTCATAAACGTGCCCATGGTGTTCGCGACCATGTCGTCCCGGTCCAGGTGGCGCGCGATCTTGCCGTCGATTTTGTCTTCGGGGACCTCCATGTGTCCGATCAAGTCCCACGGGCCCGCCGCGATGAAGCCTGTGGCTTCGATGCCGTCCACCGAGTCCGCCGCCAGAACATCGCCGGCGATTTGCTCCTGCACGAAACGCGAGTAAGGCTTGTCGGCGTTGAAGGCGCGAATGACGTAGTCGCGATAAGGCCAGGCATTGGGGCGCGGCTTGTCTTTGTCGTAACCGTGGGTTTCGCCGTAGTGCACGACATCCAGCCAATGCCGCGCCCAGCGCTCGCCGTAGTGCGGCGAAGCCAGAAGCCGATCCACGAGATTCTCATGGGCTTTCGGGTCCGCGTCAGACGCGAACGCGTCGATTTCCTCCGGCGCCGGGGGAAGCCCGATCAAATCGAAGTAAAGACGCCGGATCAACGTGCGACGGTCTGCTTCCTTGGACGGCGCCAGATTTTTCTCGCGGAGCTTGGCCAGGACGAACGCGTCGATCGGATTGCGAATCCATTGCGAGTCTGAGCCTGTGAAGACGGGCACGGCGGGGCCTGGAATGGGCCGGAAGGACCACCAGTCATTCTTGCTCAGTTTGTCGGAACCGTCGGCCTGGTCTGCGCGTATGATCAAGCTCAAGACCGAGGCCAGTAGGATCATCGCTGGCAGGAAGCAGACTCTCAGCGGCAGGCGGAACCGCGCATGGACGCGAATGGACGCGAATGGGCGGCCCACCCAAGGACCTGGCAGGGCGGCGCTGCCGCGCGGCCGGTTTTCAGTCAATACAGATCCCCCGCCGCCCCGCTCTAACACTACATCGACACTTCCGAAATTCGGAGCGCGGACGACCTCGTCCGCAGCGCTTCCGCAACGACCGGGGCGTTGGAAACCTTCGACGCGCACCGGCCAGTCGAGAGGGCTGCGGGCGAGGTCGCCCGCGCTCCGGTCCCTTGGTGAAAACTGTCGCTGTAGTGCTAACCGCGAATGGCTCGCGGGCCGTGTGCGGGGCATCAATGTACACGGCGCTTCCCATGAATCTTGTCTGCAACGAGTTTGTGCCATGTCGTTCGGGCGCTAGAGTAGACGCTGTTATTCTGGAACCAAGCCTGGCCTTCGTCAACTCCCCGAACCACACCAGGCGGGCGTGAAGGCCCAAAGTCGCCGAGATGACTCAAGCACCTTCGGACAGACCGCCCTGGCGGGCGAGCTCACGCACCAGCGGTTTGGCGCGCTCGAAGGCGTCGCGCAGTTCGACGAGGTCGGGAATCACGGCTTCGGCCAAAGCGCTCTCAATCTGTGCGAGCGTGAGGTGATCATGCCGAATGAGGAAGGCAACATCGGAAAGGTCCTGCGCGTCATCGCCGCGCATCATTTTGGTCAGGATCAAATCCAGGGTGGCGGGTCGGAACAGCCGCAGCCAGCGTGTTGGCGGGTGCGTGATCGGAACCAAATGTTGCTCCCAGTCGCGGCGGAGGAAGATCTGGTCTGCTTCGAACAGGTGGGTGATGTAGAGCCCATCCTTTTCCAGTTTTCGGTTCGTCGCTTCCTGGGCATCCCAGAAGTTCTGGTCCGCTCTGAGGATCTCGGTTTGGGTGATCGGGATGATGGCGTCCACATCGAGAGTCTTGCTTACGTCATCGGGTGGTCCGTCAAAGCCAAGAGCGACGGCTGCGCGCCCACAAATGACGAGCGAGACCGCATGATCAAGATGCTGGTCCAATTCGCAGAGAATGCGTTCCGCATTGATCATTAGCTTTTCCCCGAAGGCCGACTCGGTCGCTGCCATTCGATCCACAATCCAGGACCTTGTCGGGTGAACCCGGTCATGGCGACGAACCGCGTCGGGTGGGGCATGACCCCGGATCTGGGAGCAGGCGCGGGGGGGAGGGCATCAAGCAGTTCTTGCCAAAAGGCGTTCTTTGGCTCGAAACGCCGTCCGGCCTCCGCCACGTAGCGGACGGGAACTACGCCCCGCTCCAGCACAGCTAGATGCGCCAAACGGCGTGGACTGTTTCCCACGGCTCCAAGCATGGCCGCACCGCAACGAATGCTGTGTGGGTTGTAATAGAGGGCCGTTGAAAGCAGCGCGATGGCGAGTTCTTCATTGGAGAAATCGATTTCGGCAGCCAGCGGTTGCTTCGGTTCGGTGCCATCCGAATAGTGACGGCATCCACGCTGCGCCGCCAGCATCTCAAGTTCCCGAGGCCCCAAACCGAGTCCCCGCGCCTTTCGCAGCAACGGCGAAAGATGCGTGGTGGTTCCGAGTTTGGCGGCCAATGTGGGCGTTGCCATCGTGCTTCAAGGTGCCGCGAAATCTTCGCGAAGTAAACTTTGCATTTCCGGGCCAGCCCGCGCATCCCGAGTTGTCGATGGGGCGCGCGGCGGTGTGCGCAGCATCAGCCGCAGCGCGTTGACCGATAAGCGCCGCGGCTCGTCTTCGACACAGCCGCGCTCCAGGCCCACGGTTCACTTGATCCACTGGGGCAAGAAAGTCGTCAGCGGCGGGATATACGTGATCAGGAGCACGCCCGTCAGGAGCACGAACTGCATGGGCACAACAGCGCGCGTGACTTCGAAGACCGGTTTGTTGAAGCGGTAGGAGGAGAGAAAGAGGTTGATGCCGACCGTCGGCGTCAGAAGGCCCAGTTCCATGTTGGCCAGGAAAATGATTCCCAGATGAATCGGGTCGATGCCGTAGGCAATCCCCAGCGGCACGAGCAGCGGCACCACGACGACGATGGCCGAAAAAATGTCCATCATGCAGCCGACCAGGAGCAGCCCCAGGTTGAGCACGAGCAGGAACGCGTACTTCGACTGAATCGCGCCCGTGACCCATTCCACGCCTTTGGCCGGCACTTGCGCGTCGATCAAGTAATTCGTGAAACCGAGCGCGACGCCCAGAATCAGCAGGACGCCCCCCACGAGCAACCCGCACTCGGACATCACCCGCGGCGCATCCCGGACGACGTTCAGGTCGCGATAAACGAACGTCTCAATGATGAACGCATACAATGCCGTGACCGCCGCCGCTTCCACCGGCGTGGCGAATCCGCCAAACAAAGCCACCAACGCAACGACGGGCAACAGGAGTTCCCATTTCGCTTCCCAGCTCGCCCGCCGGGCTTCGGCCCAAACGAAAGTCGGCTGACTGGCGCTTTCCTTCGGACCGCGGCTGATTCCCCAGAGAGACGTCAGCGTGACCAGCAGCAGGCCGGGGCCAAGACCGCCCAGAAACATTTTCTCGATGGTGACGCCACTGTTCTTGACGTTGGAGCTGGCCACGATGGCAAACAAAATCAAGGGCAACGACGGAGGAAAAAGCAGTCCCAGCCCGCCGGAACCTGTGAGCAACCCAAGCGCGGAGCGTTCGGAATAGCGCGCGGCAGTGAGCACCGGCAACAACAAGCCGCCGAGCGCCAGAATCGTCACGCCTGACGCGCCCGTAAATGAAGTGAAGAAGGCGCACATCAAGACCGTGACGATGGCCGGACCGCCGCGCAGTTGCCCCAGGAGCGCTTGAAACACGCGGACCAATCGTTTCGACGCGCCGCCTTCCGCCAAAAAATATCCGGCCAACGTGAAAAGCGGAATGGTCGGCAGTGTAGGATTCGTGACCATGGAGTAGTGCGTGAGAGAAATGGAAGCCACGGGCAAATCCTCTCGCCAGAAAAGGATCAAGGCTGCACCGCCAAGCAGGACAAAAATGGGAGCGCCCAGCGCCATCGCGGCCATCAGCGCGATCAAGGCGGGCACGGCAAGTTTCTCGGGAGCCAACGGCGGATGAAGTCCCAGGTAAATCACAGCGCCTCCGATCAGCAGAGCGATCAGCCGTCCGTCCCACCGTTCAGAAGCCCGCCAGAGCAGGCGCAGTGCAATCAACCCGAATCCCACCGGCATCACGAGTTGAATGACCCAGATTGGAATGCCATAAGCGAGGATCTTGCCGCTCTCTTTCTCGGTCAGCAGGAATTGATAGCTCGCCAGACTGAGGAAGGAGCTGATGGCCGCCGCAAACGATCCGCTCGCGATGCGAGCTCCTGCGCGCCATCGGCCCTTCAGAAAATTCGTCAAGGTCGAGAGCGAAAGCAGCCGTCCTTCCCGTGCCGCCAGCGCGCCGCCCAGCAAACCTACGATCAGCGTGAAGTGCTGGAGAAACGCGCTCGCGCCGGTAATGCCGGTATGGAAAAGTTTGCGCAGAAGAATCTCGGACAACGGCAGCAGGACCATCGCCGCCAGAGTCGAAGACAGGATGAGATTCTCTGCGCGACGCAACGCGCCGCGCCCGCCCTTGACTTCAAGTGTCGCCGCGGGGACGTGATGAGGGTCGAGCGAAATCTCGCCAGGCATTACTTGGCCCCTTCCCGTGCCGCCCGGTAATCCTTCAACAAGCGCGCCACTTCATCAAAAATGTCCGCAGGCACGATGCCGCCGCGAATCTTCGGATACACGGCCTCGGTGGCTCGCCTCCATTCGGATTCGATTTCCGAGGTGACCGCGTGCACTTTCAAGCCGCGCTTCTTCATGGCTTCGACAGCTTCCAGGCTCTCGCGGCGGTTGTCGGCCTTGACCAGGCGGCCGGCCTCCTGGGCGGCTTTGACCAAGTGCGGATGAGCTGCGGCGGGAATGGAATCCCAGATTTTCTTCGAAATCACGGTCGCGCCGACCAGGGGCGCCCAATTCAACTCCAGCATGTGCGGAGCGGGACCGTCAATCTGCGCGGCCAGCGCCACGAACGGCGGCACGGGCACGGCGGTGATCAATCCCGTTTGCAAGTTCGGAAGGATGTCGACGGTTTCCAGCGGGACCGGGTCAAACCCGGCCGATTTGTAAATATCGACCTGCGCCGGGTTCCCGGCCCAGGAGAAAAGTTTCGTCTTTTTCAGATCATCCGGTCGAAGCAGAGGCGTTTTGGAGAAAAACCGGACCCAGCCTGCGTCCCCCCAGAACAGCACCACGAAGCCTTTTTCGAGCAGACGTTTCTCCAGCATCGGGCGAAGTTTATCTCCGATGTAATCGACCTCTTCCAGCGAGCGAAACATCATCGGCAGGTGTTGCAGTCCGGTGACGCCCGGCTCGATCTCGGAGAGACCGACCGTGGTGAGCATGCCGGCCTGCAATTGGCCGATCCGCATTCGTCGAACCATATCCGCTTCGCCGCCCATCGTGCCGTCGGCGTAGATCGTGAGGAGAGCTCCGCCGCCTGGAGCTTGCTTCCACTTGTCGCCCATCGCGAACACATGCTTGTAGGAGGACGACCCTTTCGGAGCCAGCGTGCCAAGGCGAACGCGAACGGGCGCGTCTGCAGCCAAGGCATCGTTCGGAAAAAGTGCCGCGCTCCCGATGATCAGGCTCACACCGGCCACGCAGACCGCCCGCGAAATTGGATGTGCTTCCCGTGCACCGCCCGCGCTACGGGTCACAGAACCCCAGGGAGCTTTACATGAAGCGGCGTTGGTTCGTAGTTCCGCCTTTAGGCGGCTCCGATGCTCCCGGCCGGCTAAAGCCGGGACTACATACGGGGCACAGTTCATGAGTCGTGTGCGGGTCCTTTTGGTCCAGAGAGTTTCCTCCGAAGCTGGGAGGGCTGCGCTGCCGTGCAGCCGATTTTCTGTCGATGCGACGGCGCAACACCGTCGTCCTACCAACCACGCATTTCTGGCCCTAAGGAGCGGGCGCAAGGCATTTCTTGCGATTTTGTAGAGTTCGCCAAGCGAAGTCATAATCAAATCATTTCCATTAGCCGGAATATGCATGTTAGCAACACTGTTTGCGGGCGATTGTTGCGCGTGGGCCGTGTCTGGCAAGGAGGACTCGCTGAGCTAAGGGGCCGGAATCAGGAAGAGTTCCTCCTTCCGCGAGAGGAGCCAGCGCGCGCGGCGTTGCATGACCTGGTTGATCAATCGCGATGCGGAATGAGCATCCGCGTCGATCGCCAGCGCGCGATTCAGCAAGGACTCGAATTCCTTCACGTCCTGTTTTTGCACCGTCACGGCCTCGGCCAGCGCGACCAGCGGCGCCGCCTGCTGGCCGCGGCTCAGTTCCCAGGCGCGCTCAAAATGTTGCCGCGAGCGCGTCGTGGGATCGCCGGCTTTTCCCTGGCGGCTCATTTCGTAAGTGATCAGGAAACTGTGGATCGCGCCTTCGCCGAAGCGTCCATCCAATTCAAGCGCGCGATCCATCATGGCCTCCACGCGGGGCAGATCCGCGACAAGTTCTGGCTTGTCTTTGGACAAAGCAATCGCCCCCGCCCACGACGCGGCGGTCCAATACAGGGCCGCCACGTCCCCTTTTCTCGCGATCTGGGCGGCTCGTTTCGGATTGGCACGCAGAGCGGCGCTCAGTCCGGGATGGGCGGCGTCGAGACCGCGCAGCCCGTAATCGCGCGCGCGCAAATAGAGGCGGCGGGCACGGTCGCGCAACGCGGTGGCGGCCGCGAGGTCGCGGGCTTCCAGCTCATCCGCGTCTTGCTGCACGAACGCGTAAGCATATTGAGTAAACCCGCTTGCCGCCGCGAGCAGCAATCCGGAATGGTGCGGCGTTTCCGCCAGCAGACTCTCTATGAGCTTTAGGCTGAAGGGGGCCGCGTCCTTGATCAGATCGGGATCGTCGTCACTGGCGAAGGTCGATCCCGTCTCGGAAAAGGCGTCTCCGAGTTTGTTGATGGCGAACTTGCGGATCGAGCAACCTGGCGCAACGATCACCCACAAGGCGAACGCCGCGGTCCCCAGACATTTCAAACTCATCGGACGCAATCCTAACATGACGGAGCAAGGTGCCAAACTCGGCAACGCCAGCGCAATTGGAAATTGAAATTTGACCAAGATCAATTTTCAATTCCTCCAGCGGCAAGCGTTCGAGGATTTGGCGTTCCTCATGGCATTGAACATTCGAGGCAAAGCAGCGGTCGTCACTGGCGCGAGCCGGGGCGTTGGCAAAGCCACGGCCCTGGCCCTGGCCCGGAAGGGATGTTCTGTGCTCATCAACTACAGCCGCTCGCGAGATGAAGCCGAAAAAGCCGCGAAAGAAGTGCAAGCGATCGGAGTGAATGCGACGTTGTTTGCGGGGGATGTTTCCGATGACGACGTTTGCCGTGCCATGATGGAAACGGCCGCCCGAACGTTGGGCCGCCTCGATATTCTGATCAACAACGCCGGCACGACGCGGTTCATTCCGCATGGAAACTTCGACGACGTGCGCGACAAAGATTGGGCTCGGATTTTCGAGGTGAACGTGAAGGGCCCGTTCCAGTGCGTCCGCGCCGCCCGGAAGTATCTGGAAGCCTCAGGCGAAGGCGTGGTGGTCAACGTCTCCAGCATCGCGGGAATCATCGGAGCCGGAAGCTCGATTCCGTACTGCGCGTCGAAAGCGGCGCTCATCAACATGACGATCTCGTTGGCGCGGGCGTTGGGGCCGAAGGTTCGGGTAAATTCCGTTGCGCCGGGATTCATCGCCGGCCATTGGACGCAAGAAGGCCTAGGCCGCGATTATGACGCGGGGAAGAAAAGAGCCGAAGAAAGGTCGGCGCTGGGCCGAGTTTGCCAGCCCGAGGACGTCGCCGCGGCGATCCTGAGCTTGATTACGGGATCCGCATTGATCACAGGCCAGACCATTGTCTGCGACGGCGGTTTTCTGGTCGGCCCGAGGGGTTGACCGATTAAAGAAGCTCCAGGAGCCGGTTCAGTTCCTCGTCGGTGTTGTAGAAGTGAGGGGAAATCCGGAGGTAGCGCTGGCCGGTGCGGTCGGCTCGTAGCGAAGTCATGATGTTTGCGGCTTCCAATCCTTGGTGAAGAACCGCCATGTCGACGCCGGGCCGGGAAAAACTGATGATTCCGCTGGCATTCAGGGACGGCGCGTCAGCGTGCAAGACGGAATAGCTCTTGGCTTTCAGGGCCGGCACCAGCCAGGCGCGTTTGCGCAACAACTCTCCGGCGATCTGGTCGATGCCGATTTCAAGGAGCAGTTCCATGGCCGCGTTGAGTCCGGCCAGGCCGAGCAGATTGTGGGTTCCCGCTTCATAGCGCCGGGCATCGGGACGGAGTGTCATCGAATCTTGCGCGACGTAGTTTGGGCAGCGCACGTTGTTCCATCCGAACGCGGTGGGTGGCAGCTTCTGCAGAAGCTCTTTGCGAACAAATAGAATCCCCGCCGCGCAAGGGCCAAGCAGCCATTTATGCGCATCCGCGGCCAGAAAATCGATTTGTTCCACTGGCGTGGGAAATGCGCCCACCGTTTGGATCGCGTCCACGCAGAAAAGAACGTTGCGCTTCCGCAGAGTCGCGCCGATCGCGCCCAGGTCGATGCGATACCCGGCGACGAAGTGACACGAAGCCAGCGCTACCAATCGAGTGCGTTCATCGATCTGGTCGAGCACGTCCGGCGCTTGAATCCGCCCCAGTTCGCTCGCTTTCAGGAAACGGATTTCCACGCCTTTGCCCGCGAGCGCCATCCAGGGATAAACGTTCGAAGGATAGTCATCGCGATAGACAAGGACATTGTCGCCTGGCTCGAATCTGAGCCCACCGCTGATGAAGCTGAGCGCGAGCGAGGTCGGCCCAACGAAGGCGATCTCATCCGGGCGCGCGTGGAGCAGACGCGCGGCCAGCTCGCGCGAACGCGGCAGATGATCAGCGGGCAACAAAGTTTCCTGGTCGCCCAGTGTGCATTGACTGGCGTAAGCGCGGATGGCTTCGGCGACCCGCCGGGGCAATGGACACACGCCGGCGTGAGCGAGGAAAATCTTTTCCGAAGCGACCGGGAATTCGTGCCGTCGGAGGTCTTCGTTGGCCAGGATTTCAGCCAGAGTCACGATGGGAGCTTACTCGAAAGCCTTCATGACTCCCTCGTAGTAACCCGTCCAGGAAGTTACCACCCGGTAGGCAATCATGAGGATGATGGCGAAATAGATCAGCCGGGGAAACCATTCGGCCAGGAGTTGAAGCTTCCGCAGAGCCTCTTCCTGATAATATTTGTGCAAACGGCGCAACGCATCGTCAAGGCTGCCGCTGATTTCGCCGGTGTGATAAAGGTTCGCGAAGAGTTCCGGGAATTCAGGAGATTCCGTGAGAATTTCCGAAGGTGGCTCTCCCCCGGTTTCGATCCTGGGCCTCCACGTGGAAACCGTGCGATGCAACGCCGGAGAGCCGCTGGCGGCGGCCGCCAGTTCCCAGGCGTTCACGATCGAGACGCCCGCGTTCAACAAGGCTTCCAAAGCCGCGGACAACCGGGCGAGAGCGAGGTTGCGCCGGGCGTTGCCGAGAAGAGGAACAACTCGAAAAAACTGCTCCAGAAGCGAACGCCAGGTCTCGCCGTGCCGGCCCTGGCACGCGAGAATCATCAGGAACGCAATCGCATAGAGTGGAGCCAGAACGCTGAGAGTTTGAGTGAGATACGCGGCCAGATTGCCGGTCGCGAAGAGCTCCGGAAACGGGCCGAGCAGCACGGCGAAGTGCAGGAGAAACAGCGGGTAACGAAGTTGGCCGAGGGTCTTGCGGACGAGCTCAGCGCGGTCCCGGTAATATTCGGACAACAGTTTGAAGCAGGCATCCAGGTGCCCGCTTTGCTCCCCGGCCTGGAGGAGCGCGACATCGAAGGAGGGGAGCCAGCCCTCGGCATGCTGCATCGCCTCACTGAAGGTGGAACCCCGCTCCAGATGGCTCAGCAATCGCGCGACGGGTTGGCGGAAGGACCGAGCGGGAGGATTCTTGTGCAGCGTCTCCAGCGCGGTGAGCAGCGGCAGTCCGGCCGAGAGCATCGCCCCGATTTGATAATACAACTCGCCACGCAAGCGCAGTTGCCTGGGCGTGACGATAAGTGGCATAGTCCACCGCCGGTCGTTACAGCGTGACGAAGGTTAGCCGGCCAAATCGACGAATCGCGTCGCGAAATCGATTCGCCGTTGAAAGCCGGCGAAAGTTCGCTGAACGAGGAGGCCGTCCGCCCGCGTTAACCCACGACTCGATCTAGCCCCGCTTTGAGGTCGCGCTTGCTCTTCAACCCGATGATTTGGTCCGCGACTTCGCCGTCTTTGAACAACAACAGGGTCGGAACCGCGCGGATGCCGTGTTGAACGGCCAGCGACTGCTGCTCATCGATGTTGACCTTGCCAACCTTGAGTTTGCCGTCGTACTCGCTGGCGATTTCGTCCAGGATCGGCGCGATCATTTTACAAGGACCGCACCACTCGGCCCAGAAATCAACCAGCACGGGAGTTGAAGACTGGGTGACTTCCAGAGCAAAATTCGACTCGGTCAAAGTGATAATGTTTGATGCTGTCATAAACACCATTCCTCTTTCAGAAATCCGTTATCGAAGGCCGGGCGGTTCGAGGTCATCAGGACTGGCCTGTCAACATAAGCAATCGAACCACGACCAGCACGGAGACGATGGCGGCCGCAACCGCCAGGATGATATCCATCCCGCTGACTCCCGATCCTGCGCGCGCCGATCTGGGCGCGGCGGCGGGCCGCAGGGCCGCACCGGAGGCGGCGGGTCTCTGAAGCGGCACCGACGCGGGCGTGGGAGCCGGAGCTGCCGCGGTCGGCGCGGGCGTGGGAGCCGAAGAAGCTGCGACTGGCGCTCCGGGCGCTGGAGCCGCGCCGGCGACTGCCGCGGGCGCGGGAATCTTGATGGTTGGAGCGGCCGTTGGCTTCGGGGGCAAATTAATTCGAACGGTTTCTTTCTTTGGCTGGACCTTGGCTGCTTCCGCCGGTTTCGGCGGCACAGAACCCGTCGGCGTGTTGGGAGTCTCTTCAGGCATAAATATTGGAAATATTTCTGTCAACCTAGGAGTCGGTTCGCGCAGTGTCAAATCGTTATTCGCGGCGACTCAAAGTTGCTCAGGGAATCGGAATTGAAGAACCGAAACAGTCCACGGCAGGCGTGCTACCGCGAGTCACGACGTCCCGAATCGCGATGGTAATCCCCGCCCCGGCCGTGACGCTCTCCAGATCGCGGCGGACGGTCCTCCTTGGGTCTGGCAATGTTCACCGTCAACTGTCGGCCCTGGAGTTCTTTCCTGTGGAACATTTCAACCGCTTTGTTGGCTTCCTCCGGCGTGGACATCTCGACAAAAGCGAAACCGCGTGACTTGCCTGTGAATTTGTCGAACATCACATCGACGGAGCGGACCACGCCTGCTTGCGAAAAGCAATCCTGCAAATCGCTTGCCAGGGTCTGATAAGAGAGGTTACCAACGAAAAGTCTGGTGAGGTTCATTTGGATTGGTTGGGTTGCGCTCGAAAACCCAGTGGGTGATTCCGCACCCGCAGGAATCATGGAAAGTCACCCAGAATTGTTTGCCTGACCATCTGTCTTGCTGACACCAACACTGCTCGTTTTTCGCGCAAGTCGACACGGTAGCAAACGGCTTTCGAGAGTCAACGAGAGATTCGACCCGCTAACCCGTATCTATTCAATCGGTTGGGGAGCGCACGCGGCTCGCGTGCCGTCGCCGCCGGCCCGGCGGCGACTTTTCTCGGCGCATTTTTCGATCACTTAAAAGTGAGCACGGACTGTTTCTGCTGGAGTGTTCGGCGAGCCGCCGAACACAGCCCGCGAGCCACGTGCGCTCCCCATCGCTATTGCATTGTTACGGCTTAGCCGCGCGGTTCACCGGGGAAGCCGTGGCCGGTTATCCAATCGCTGTCAGCCGTGAGGCCGGCTCCTCGGCGAACTGGGCTTGCACTTTCGCCACGATGGTATCTACCGTCAGGCCGTATTTCTTGCGCAAATCCTCCGCGTTCGAGGCGTGCTCGATAAATTGATCCGGCCAGCCCACCCGCATGATTGGCGTCATGATGTGCGCGTCGCTCAGTAACTCTTGCACCGCGCTGCCGTAGCCCCCCATCAAAACGTGATCCTCCAGGGTGATCAACAGGTCAGCCGCGCGTCCGAAAAACTCGGTCGTGCCCGCGTCGATCGGTTTGATGAAACGTGGATTGACCAACGCCACGTCGAATCCTAGCTGCTTCAGTGCGTCGCCGGACTGCCGGGCCAGGCTCAGCATGTTGCCCAGGCCCAGGAAAGCGATCTTGCGTCCGCCCGTTTGGGCGAAATTCTCCACGACTTCCGCTTTGCCGATGTCCAGGAGTTTCGGCTGTGCCTTGATGGGAACGCCTTCCGCCGGGCCGCGCGGATAACGGATGAAGGTGGGATGCTTGTCCCGCGTGGCGGTGAACATCATGTCCACCAGTTCGTCTTCATCCTTAGGCGCCATGGCGATGATGTTCGGGACGGTCCGGAGGTACGCGATGTCGAACATGCCATGGTGGGTGGGCCCGTCCTGCGGCGAAAGTCCCGCGCGGTCCATGCAGAAAATGACCGGCAAATCCTGCAAGGCGGCGTCATGAACGATGCAGTCGTAAGCGCGCTGCAAAAATGTGGAATAGATCGCGCACACCGGGTGAAAACCCATCGTCGCCATGCCGCAGGCGAAAAGCGCTGCGTGTTCTTCGGCGATTCCCACGTCGTAATAGCGATCCGGCATCGCTTTCTCCAAAATGTTCAACCCTGTGCCGCTGGGCATGGCCGCCGTGATGCCGACCACCGTATTGTCGCGCTGGCAAATCTTGACCATGGCCTGGCCGAAGACATCCTGCCAGTTGGGGGGGGATCCGGCCTTCTTCGCCGGCGCCGCGCCGGTTTTCACGTCGTACGGTCCCGTTCCGTGGAGGCGTTCGGGGTGTTGAATGGCAGCCTCGTAACCCTTGCCCTTCTTGGTCACGGCATGAATGACGACCGGCAACTCGCAGTTCTTGGCGTATTCCAGAACGTTGATGAGCAAAGGCAAATTGTGGCCATCGATCGGTCCAAGATACCTCAAACCCATCTCTTCAAAGATCAAGCTGCTGCCAAAACCGCCGCGGCCATCGGATTCGACATTGCTGGAGCTTTGCCTGAGCGCGACCTCCGTGACGACGCCCTTGAGCGCTTCCTCCGCTTTGTGGCCCAGCTTGAGAGCAATTTCTCCTTTGGGAATGAGCCGCATCATGCGCTCGAAATCTTTCTGGAGCCGGTTGTAGGAAGGATGCGTGATGAGTTTGTTCAAATATGTGGCAATGGCGCCGACGTTCTTGGCGATGCTCCACTCGTTGTCGTTGAGTATCCCGATGAACCGTTTGGTGGTCGAGGCAATGTTGTTGAGCGCCTCGAACGAAATCCCGTTCGTCAAGGCCGCGTCGCCAAAGATGGCCACGACGTGCTCGTTCCGGCGCAGGCGGTCACGCGCCGCGGCAATTCCCAGCGCAGCCGACAGCGCCGTGCCAGCGTGGGCCGCACCGTAGCAATCATGCTCGCTTTCCGAGCGCAGGGCGAAACCGTTCAGGCCGCCCGTGGTGCGAATCGAATGGAACCGCGCTTTTCGTCCCGTCAACAGCTTGTGGACATAAGTCTGATGGCTGACGTCCCAGACGAATTTGTCCTTGGGCGTTGAAAAGACGCGGTGCAGGGCCAGGGTCAGCTCAACCACGCCCAGGTTCGGACCAAGATGCCCGCCAGTCTTGGCCAGCGTGGCAATCAACTCCGAACGGATTTCCTCGGCCAGTTCCCCCAGTTGCGGCAAGGTCAGTTTCTTGACGTGCGTCGGGTCGTCCACCATGTCCAGGTATCGGCTCATAAAGTCTCAGAATCCTGTTCGTCTGTCTTGACCGGCTTCAGCACTAATTCGCCGGCCGCATTTTTTTCCAGTTGCTGGATTTTCAATTCGGCCTGGGCGAGTTTGGTCTGGCAAACCTGGGCCAGGCGAGTGCCTTCTTCAAAGCGAGCGAGCAACGTTTCCAGGGGCAGTTCGTCGGACTCCATCGATTCCACGACGGATTCGAGCTTTTTCAGCGCTTCCTCAAATGGCAAATCCGGAACGGCGGTTGGAGCCGCACCGGCGTTTTTCGCTGCTTTTGACATTGCCGGGAACCTAGTGCAAGGCGACGGCTTCGTCAGCACCAAAGATTTTTTGTTCCTTGAACCGGATTGCTTCGTTTGGAAAGATCGAGCGAAACGCAACCTTCAATATATGCTCCCCCCGCATGTCCTGGACGAGTTCCCCAAGGAGATCACGCTGAAGGACGGATTCCATTGTGCGACCCGGCCGCTCCAACCGAAAGACGAAAAGGCGTTTCACGAATTCTTTCTCGCCGTGCCGGAAAAAGAGCGAATGTTCATCAAGCACCGGGTCACCGAACAATCCGTCATCCGAGATTGGTGTGAAAACATCGATTACGGACGAAACCTCCCGTTGCTCGCCCTGACTGAGGGCAAGATCATTGCCGACGCCACCCTGCATCAACAGCTCGGCGGGTGGAAACGCCACATCGGGCGCGTGAGTGTCCTGGTGTTGCCGCAATACCGGGGACGCGGCCTGGCGCGCGCCTTGATCAATCAAATCGTCGAAATCGCCCGGCACATCGGCCTGGAAAAAGTCGAAGCGGAATTCATCGGCGAACAGGAAGCGGCCATCAAGATGTTCGCGCTGCTCGGCTTCAGCAATTTGGTCCGCCTGCCCGATTACGTGAAGGACATGCAGGCCATCTCCCACGATTACATTCTGATGGGGTTGGATCTGACGACCGATGAGGAGTACGCGGGCATGGAATAGATCACTTCAACCTGAGCCGGTAAAACCTTTGCGCCGTGGCCAAGGGCACGGTCACCGTGAATCGCGTTCCATCGTTCTGCGGAGTTCCACCCGCCGCGCTCCAGTTTGAGCCGGCCAGATTGTCCGTGAACTCGAGGGCTGCGTTGGGGAAGTCCTTCGGCCACGAAAGCGTCACTGCGCTCTGAGAAAAGGAAATCGCCAGCTCAGGCGTGGCGGCATTGAGTCCCCAGCTTTCCAACCCGGCCAGATTTGGCGGCGGCATGATTCCTCCGCCGAGCGTGACTTTGACCGTGTTGGAATAGACCTCCACATTTCCAGTCGTGGAAAAGGCCCGGACTTTGAGCAGCGCGTCGGAACCGGCTTCCACCCCCGGGACGACCACCAATCCGCCGAAGAAATATCCGGCGAGATCAATGCTGACGTAGCCCATGGGCGGCGCCGCGGCCATGGCGGCGAAGCCGAACCCGGCCCAAGCCACACTCAACAGAAAGGTGCGAAGTTTCATAATGCTCCTTTGGTTTGATTGTCTCTCCGAGGTTGTTTCATAAGCGAGTCCCAACCGACTCCTGCTCTTGGTGCGGGAAATGTAGCAAAGTTCCCCAAACCGGCCAGCGTGTTTTGCGCGCGAGCGCGCCCTGCAGCGCATCCCGTTGTCAGTGATTCTTTGGAGTGCGGCGGCAAGCGGAGCGCGACGCCGCCTTGTCGTAGGTTAAGCCGGCGCTCCAGGGTCGTCCAAACCGTGGCGATTCGACAAGAAAGCGCCGTCGCCGCTGCGCTCTGTCGGCGCACTCCAAATTGACCGGTTCCAGTCCAAACCTCCGTCAACTGTGGATGCACCGCTCGCCCTGACGCATCCTGACACTGCCACCGGTAGGCGGAGCGGCGGTCCCTCGAGGTTTTCAGTGGAATACCCAAAATTGCAAAAAAAAATTGTCGCGAACTGGGAATCACGGCACTCTCTCCGCTCCTATGCAGCAGGTCAATGTGGGCCTCATCGGCGGCGGGACGGTCGGCGGCGGCGTGTTTCGCGCTCTCCAGCGCAACGCGCCGCTCATGGCGTCGCGTCTGGGCGTCCGACTCCACCTCGCCAAGGTGGCCGTGCGGGATCTCAAGAAAGCCCGTTCTGTTCCATTCCCGGCTGCCTTGCTGACCTCGAAATGGGAGGCGGTCGTCCGGGATCCGCGCATCAACCTGGTTGTTGAGTTGATCGGCGGCACGACCACAGCGCGAACCGTCATCCTCAAGGCGCTGGCGGCGCGCAAATCAGTCGTCACCGCCAACAAAGCTTTGCTTTCGGCGCACGGCGAGGAATTGTTCGCTGCCGCCCAGCAATACGGCGCGAATCTTTACTACGAAGCCAGCGTCGGCGGCGGCATCCCGATCATCAAGGTGTTGCGGGAAGCGCTCATCGGGAATCATATCACAGGCATCTACGGAATCGTCAATGGCACCTGCAATTACATCCTGACCCGGATGAAGCATGAAGGCGCGGATTTCACCGAGGTTCTGGCGGACGCCCAGCGGCTGGGCTATGCCGAAGCCGAACCGTCGCTGGATATCGATGGGCACGATGCGTTGCACAAGGTGGGCATTCTTGCGTCGCTGGCGCACGGATTCTGGGTCAACCCCAAGCACATCCACGTGGAAGGCATTCGTTCGATCTCCCGCCTCGATATTCAATTCGCCGGCCAGCTCGGCTACACCATCAAGCTGCTCGGCGTCGTGAAGCTCGTTGAGAATTCCCGATCCACCCATTACGCGTCGCTCAGGCCAGGGCGACACCCATCATCCATCGCCCATCGCCCATCGCCTCGCGTGCAGGTCTCGGTCTATCCCGCGCTGGTGCCGAATTCGCACGTCCTGGCCAGTGTGAACCACGTATTCAACGCGATCTTCGTTCGCGGCGACGTAGTCGGCGACACGCTCTATTACGGACGCGGAGCCGGCCCCGATGCGACGGCCAGCGCGGTGCTGAGCGATTTGGCGGATGCGGCATTGGACTTGAAGTGTGGCAGCCAGGGCCGGATTCCGCCGTTCGTTCCGCACGAGTGTGCCGGGGCCGTGCTGGACATGGGCGATGTGGTTTCCCGGTATTACGTTCGTCTCAGCGTCGTTGACAAACCGGGCACGCTCGCCAAGATCGCCGCCATTTTGGGCCGGAGCAAAATTGGCATCTCCTCGGTAATTCAACCCGAAGGCCACGAAGGCGAGAGCGTCCCGTTGATCCTCATGATTCATGACGCGCCGAACTCCGCGATGACCCGGGCCCTGACCGCGATCAGCCGCCTGAACGTCGTCAAGGCCGCGCCGACCATGATTCGCGTGGAGTGTTTCGAGTAGCCCGACTCTCACCCTCGATGAAGCCGGACGTAACGAATCAAGCTAATCCAATGGTCTGGGAAGGAGTCATTCGCCACTACGCGCGCTACCTTCCGGTCTCCCAGTCCACGCCCGTCGTCACGCTCCAGGAGGGAAACACCCCGTTGATCCGCGTCTCGAACTTCGTCGAGGCTTGCGGCGGCCGGTTCGAGCTCTGGCTGAAGTTTGAGGCGATGAATCCGACCTGCTCGTTCAAAGACCGGGGGATGACTGTCGCCGTGTCCAAAGCGGTTGAGAAAGGTGCCAAAGTCGTCATTTGCGCGAGCACGGGCAACACGTCGGCCTCGGCGGCCGCTTACGCGGCGCGGGCGAAAATCCGGTGCGTCGTGCTCTTGCCGCACGGTAAGATTGCCCTCGGCAAGCTGGCGCAAGCGTTGATGTACGGCGCCACCACGGTGGCGATTGATGGGAATTTCGATGAAGCGCTCCGCATCGTCCGCGAGTTGGGCGAATCCGGACTGGTTGAAGTCGTCAACAGCGTGAATCCGGTCCGCATCGAAGGGCAAAAGACCGCCGCGTTTGAAATCTGCGACCACCTGGGTCACGCGCCGGACTTTCATTTTCTGCCCGTAGGCAACGCCGGCAATATCACGGCCTACTGGAAAGGATACACCGAATACCTTTCAGACAAGAAGACGCGCAGTTTGCCGCGCATGTTCGGCTATCAAGCCAGCGGCGCCGCGCCAATTGTCGATGGCCGGCCCATTGAAAAGCCCGAAACCGTCGCGTCTGCCATCCGCATCGGCAATCCCGCGAGTTGGGAGGACGCTGCGAGAGCGCTGAAGGAATCGCACGGGCACATCGATAAGGTGACAGACGCGGAGATTCTGGCGGCTTATCAATTACTGGCGCGCACAGAAGGTTTGTTCGTGGAGCCGGCTTCGGCCGCAGCGTTGGCCGGCCTTATTCAATCCACGAAGAAAAACTTGATTCCGAATGGCAGTGTCGTCGCGGCGACCATGACCGGCCACGGATTGAAAGACCCGGACAACGCGATCAAAACCGCCGGAGCAGAACCCGTCGTTGTGGAGGCGAAGAGGGAAGCGGTGTTGAAAGTGATTGGAATATGATTGCTGGCTTACCCATTTGCTCCTCGCGGCGTCCAGTCCCTTTCCCCTCCCCATGAACCGGAGCAACCAGAGGCCGACAGGTTTTGGAGTGCGGCAGTCTTCTGCCGCCTTCGGGCGTTGCGGTGCAAAGCGGCAGAGGACTGCCGCACTCCAAGACGCTGTCGCGACGTTTAGCTTTTCCACCGATGCGGAATACGGTTCTCCCTCTCCCAAGGGAGAGGGTTGGGGTGAGGGGACCCACCGCGTTCGAGCTTCCGCCACGGTAGCTTCTGGAAGTAGCGCGGAACCCCGAAGCGTGCGTCTATTTTCCAAAACAAGATGGCCCTGATCGTCCAAAAGTACGGCGGCACATCCGTCGCCAATCCCGACCGAATCAAAAACGTGGCCGCGCGCGTTGCCAAATACCACGCGCAGCGTGACCAGATCGTCGTCGTCGTCTCCGCCATGAGCGGGGTCACGGATAACTTGATCAAACTCGCCAAAGAGATCATGCCGTTGCCCAGCGAGCGCGAGATGGATGTGCTCCTGGCGACCGGAGAGCAAACCACCATCGCGCTGACGGCGATGGCGCTGCACGCGATTGGCGTCGAGGCGATCTCCTTGACGGGCGCCCAAGCGGGCATTGTCACGGACGGCGTTCACACCAAGGCGAAGATTCAGAACATCACCCCGAAACAAGTTCACGCGTTGCTGGAAGCGGGTAAGGTGGTCATCGTCGCCGGCTTCCAGGGCCAGACGCCGGAAGGCCAAATCACGACGCTGGGCCGGGGCGGCTCGGATTTGACGGCGATTGCATTGGCTGCGGCGCTCAAGGCTGACCTTTGCCAGATTTACACGGACGTGGATGGCGTTTACACAGCGGACCCGCGCATCGTCCCGGGCGCGCGCAAGTTGAATGAAATCGCCTACGACGAAATGCTCGAACTGGCCAGCCTGGGCGCGAAAGTGATGCAATCCAGATCCGTCGAGTTCGCCAAGAAGTTCGGAGTCGTGTTCGAGGTGCGCTCCAGTCTCAACGAAAATCCAGGAACCATTGTGAAAGATGAAACCGCCAGCATGGAAGACGTCGTCATTCGCGGCGTCTCGCTCGACAAGAATCAGGCCAAAGTGACGCTCGTCGGCGTCCCCGACCGGCCCGGCGTGGCCGCGCGAATCTTTAAGGCCCTCGCCGACGCCGCCATGAATGTGGATATGATCGTGCAAAACGTCAGCCACGGTTCGGGAACGCCGGCCACTGATATTTCGTTCACCGTGGACAAGCCCGATTTGCTCAAGGCGACAAAAGTAATCGAGGCGCTCAAGCCCGAAATGGGATTTCGTGAAGCGCTCTCCGATGAGAAGATCGGTAAGCTGTCCATCGTGGGCGTCGGGATGCGCAGCCATTCCGGCGTGGCCGCAAAGATGTTTGAAACCCTCGCGCACGAAGGCATCAACATCGACATGATTTCGACGAGCGAAATCAAAATCTCCGTGGTGATCGATTTGGCCAAAGGCGAAAAGGCGATGAAAGCGGTGCATGCGGCCTTCCTGGAGAATCGGTAAGGGGTGTGACACGCCCGGGGGCCGATCCTCCCTTCCCAGCGGGAGAGAGCCGGGGGGGGGAGAATCTTCGGCAGATCCGAGCGGGCTCAGGCGAGTCGAGCCTCTCGCGCCTGAATTCCGCGAGTGCATCCGCGAGTTGACGGTGGCTTGGATTGGAACCGCTCGATTTGGAGTGCGGGGGCAAGCGCAGTCCTCTGGCGCTTTTGATCCGCCGGGAGTCGCGAAAAGCGGCAGAGAACTGCCGCACTCCAAGACACTGGCGCACAGCGTCAGCTCCGTCCCATGGCCAACTTCTTTGGTCACGTTGACGCTGGATGCTCGCCTGTCCGGCTTGCGCGGCTGGCGGTGCGGCGAACAGCGATCCACTCAAGCCGCAACACCAGAAGAGCACGACTAAGCTCTCCCAATCTCGCCCGAGGTCCCTCAGGAGCTTGCGCATGGGATCCTCCTATTGTTTCCTTTTATTGAGGAGTTTCCAAAAAACCGGAAAGCAAAGGAGGAACACTACCGCGATGAGGTGCTCCACCCCCTTCGTCAGGTTGATGAATTCCTGCAGCGTGTTCGGGGCATTCATATTCCCTCCAACTCAGTGCGTGAGCCGCGAAGTCATGGCATACAAAATCAACACGAGCAGAATCACGCCCACACCGAAGAAGCCGCAGCCAAAGCCGCGCGCGATGCCTTTCCACCCTTCCCATTCGTCTTTGATGCGGTGCTCCTCCAGCCGGCCCTCCGCAACGAGGCGGTCGCACCAGCGCCTGCGTTCGTGCAGAAGTTCGGTCAGAATTTGTTCTTTGGGCACCAAACTCGGGGGAAAGCCGTGCATCCCGCCGTTGGGTGAATCGACGAGGGTCTCGCCGCGCATCTCGCCGGAACCCGGTTCCGGCTTGGTGATGATATAACGCTCGATCCAGGCGCGAAAACAGCTCGGCCCGGCCGGCACGGCATTCTCCGTCTTGCACGCCTCGACGCACAGTCCGCACCCGATGCAGCGCTCCACGTCGAGCGCCATGAGCCATTTGTGTTTGGTCGGGTCGTACTCTTTAGGCGTGTGCGAGGACACCAACATTTTCTGCACTGCGGCCTTGGCTTTGCGAGACACGGACAGAGTGAGGGCACCGGCCAAAGCGCCGCTGAGGCTTCGCAAAACGCTGCGACGGGCTAAAGGCTTGTTCATGGAACTTCGTTGAGTTGATGGGAATGTGGCATTCCGTGCAACGCTGCCCGGTGTAATGCTCCTTGGACTTCGCCTGCTTGAGCCATTTCGGACGCGCCGGGTCAGCCTCGTGGCAGCGCACGCAGTGGCTGTAGGTCAATTTGGCGACTGAAACGTCCGGATTCTCGGCATGCGCCTGGCCTGTGCCGTGGCAGGATTCACAGGAAACCGTTTTGTGTTCGTATTTGGCCAGGCGTTGGACAACTTCCGAGTGGCATTCGTCACACGCCTTTTGGCCCGCGTAGGTCGTGGGCCGCGCGGCGATCTCTTCAAGCGCCACCGCCCGGTACCAGCCGTACATGCCGAAAGACTGGGGCGTCAGAAAATACCGGGCCGTCAAATAGAGCGTCACGATGACCATCTTGAGCAGGAGCAGCCGGGAAATTTGCGGAGGAATGTGAAACCGCATAACACGAGAGACCCTAGCGCTCCCCGCAAGGGTTGCTTCGTGTGGATTGCTGAAATCTGCGCTTTTTTTGTTCGCCCGTGGACCGGGGACGCTCTCAATTGCCGGCGTAGGAATAGGTCAGGAAGTTGAGCTTGACGTCCTTGACCGTCCGGATGAAGCGGTCCAGCGCTTCGTCGGGATCGTTCAAGAGCGTGTGGCCGGGGATGACCAGTTTCCATTTGCTGTTCCAAACGGAGCGGCCAATCAAACGCCGGTTGGTGTATTGGGACGCCACCAAGCCGCCGGTCGCGCCGATAGCGTTGGGAACTGGCGGAATTCGTCAGACAGGACATGAATGTGGGGGCCTACGACACCGTCAACGAATACCTCCCTGAATTGATCCGCCAGCGGCGGCAAGCGCGCATTGAGACCGACGTGAAGTTGCTTGAAGAGGCCCTCCATGGTGCGCCGAACGCCGAACCGCCTCAACAGTTCTTCGACACGGTCTCTGGAGTGCAGAAGTGTCTTCGCTCCCGACGGCGAAACCGGACTTCATGAGGATCGTCTTCGACGCGGGCGTTGTGTTGGCCGGGGCAGGCTGGCGCAACGAATCCTGGCATTGCCTGGTCCTTGCGGACAAACGCATCGTGTTGCCTTAGTCTTAGAGCGTGTCCGACAATTCCAAAGGGTCCGGAGTCACAGCCACCAACTCATCGCCATTGCCCCGTGAGAGTAAACGCCGTCCAGAAGTACGGATTGGAAAACTGTTCGGAATGGAGTAGCGCCAATTGAGCCTCCCGCCAGGCTCCCCGGCGCGCCAACGGCGCACGAATTCGGTCATCAATTGGCTCGTGGCTTTGTCGCTGACTTTCCAATGGCTGGCCAGGACGGTCTCGGCTCCGGCGATTCGGAAAGCCCGGCGGAGCGACATCACGCCTTCGCCGATCTTGATTTCACCCGTGCCGGAGTCGCAGGCGCTCAGGATCACCAATTCGGTTCCTTGCAGATTCAGCAACGAGGCTTCCAGCTTCCAGGCCGGTAAGCAGGCCGTCTTCAGCGACGGCGTTCGTGATTTGCAGCGCATGGTTCGCGCCCGCGAGGGCAATCCCGCAACGCACGAGCGCTTGACGTGCCTCCTCGATTGCGGGACGCTTTGCGCGACCACGATTGGGGCATGGGCAAAGTCCGACGTAGTGGTTATATCGTCACTTGGTGGAAAGGCGATCACGAGCCTCGCCATGTCCACGTGAAAACCAGCAGCGGGAAGAAACTCGGCCGTCTGGACATCGCGACCATGCGCGGATTGGAAGGTTGGCTTCCGAATCGGAAGCTGACACAATTGATCGAGCAATTGAAGAACGAAGGTCGCCTGTGAAAACCTGCAAACATCTCAAAAAACCGTTTGGCACCGCCAAGATGGTGGACATTACCCACGTCCGCTACCTCGGATGGGAAGATGCTTTCGACGTTGAGTTTGAAGACGGATTGAGCTTCCTCGAACCGCACTCGACGATCAAGAAAGCCAACCGAATCTCCGGCGCCGCGGCACTCGTCGAGGTGATCCTTGACGAAGAGACGAGGATGGGCTTTGAGGTCCGCTATGACACGGGTGAAACTGCCGAAGTCTCATGGGCGTTCATCCGCGAACTGCCGCCGAAGAAATAACGGGCCTCAATCCGTTATTTGAGTTCCAACAGTCCTTTGGAAAGCAACAAGGAGATAAGTCGGCCCTGACTGACTTCATTCATTCCGCATTTCGAGTTTCGCGTTCAGTCAACGCCATTCTCCTGTCAATGTAAACGCCGCCCAGAAGTACGGGTTGGAAAATTCTGTGCAATGCAGAAGCGCCAATTGCGCTTCGCGCCAGGCTTGGGAACGTGGCTCACCAGCGCGCCAGCGGCGGATGAATTCCGTCATCAACTGGCTCCTGGCTTTGTCGCTGACTTTCCAATGGCTGGCCAGAACGGTCTCGGCTCCGGCGATTCGGAAAGCCCGGCGGAGCGACATCACGCCTTCGCCGATCTTGATTTCACCCGTGCCGGAGTCGCACGCGCTCAAGACAACCAGTTCCGTCCCTTGCAAGTTCAGCAACGAAGCTTCCAAGCCCGTGAGCAGGCCGTCTTCGGCGACGGCGTTCGTGATTTGCAGCGCGTGGTTCGCGCCTGCGAGCGCAATGCCACATCGGACAAGCGGGTTTTCCCAATCGTTCCCTGGTGGCGTGAAACTCCGTCGAGCGGTGAAATGGTTTGGCCCAGGTGACGTGAAACTTGCGTTCAGAAGACTGTCTTCTCGGTGAATTCGTGTATTTGAATTCCTGATCCGAAAAGAAGAATCCGTGCGTCGCCAGATGCAGCACACGCGGCGACACCACCGCTTTCAACTCCGCCTCGCGCGCCTCCTTGCCGAGTCGCAACTCGGCGTCGCCGCCAAGCAGCTTGGCAATGGACCGCGCTTCTTTGGCGGCGCTGGGTAAAGGTGCGAATTTCAATCCGCGAGCGGAGCGGCTCAAATATTTCGTAGCAGCCGACGTGAGGAGGCTCTGCTCGATTTCGGATTGCGGATTTGGGGTTTCAGATTTTGAAGTCAGAGCCTCCTTACGTCGGCTGCTACGGTGCAAATCCAAATCAAAATCCTGGTCGCCCATCACGAGTGGCGCGCCGCGTGAGGGCACGCGGCCCACAGCAACGCCCTTGTAGGCCGGGTTCCCCGACCCTTATCTTCCGCACCACGGCAGGCTTGAGGTTGTTGCGGCGGCTCGACCAGTCAGGCGGGGATGCCGCCGTGACGGCTGTGACGGTCGAGGAATCATTGCGCGGGTGGCTGGCGGAGATTCGCAGACAAGAGGAACCGCGCCGCCAGATTCCTGCTTACCAGCGGCTCATCGCGCAGGTGGAGGTCTTTGCCTCGTGGCTGGTGCTCCCGTGGGATGACGACGCCGCAAATCGCTTCGATGGGCTGAAAATTCTTGCGCCAGAAAGTCGGCACCCAGGATTTGAAAATCGCCTGCATCTGCCTCGCCCACGAAGCGACCCTGCTCACGCGCAACGTTGCCGACTTCACGCCCGTGCCGGGATTGCGCGTCGAAAACTGGCTCGATTGACGAACCGCCCGCGCTTCTTCAGCAGCTTCGGTTCGAGACGGGCGGCTGATGCAGGACGCGTCAAACAAATGCGATTTCGGTGTCAAAGTGCGGGACTGACCGGCTTACAGCCTCACGGCGCAGCCGGCCTCAAGGCGATGTAGAAAAGGCTTGTGGCCATTCACAAGGACTGCCGCCTTTTATGGGCGTTCGGGCGACTTCTTCGGAGCCCTGATCATTTGTGCTTTCTCTTCACGTCGTGACTCGGGGCGCAAGTGCCGTCGATGTCGAAGCGGTGAGGCAGATGTGGAAAGAGTCGCCGGTCGAGTCATTTTCCTCGTCGGCTGAATTGGAAGCCTGGGAAAAGAATTGGCCGGACCAAGGCCGGGCCCCCGTGATCAAGGTGATCTATGATCGAAGCGCCGGCGAGATTCGGGTGACTGGCTACGCAAAGGGGCAACGATTCCAGAAGGCTTTTCCGATCGAGCCAGATTTGCAGACTGCATTAAGGAGAGCAGTTAGCTTCATCGAAGAACAAACTGGGAACTAAAGACGCGGGTCTGGGCGGGCGAACAAATCCAAATCCGCAAAGGTGACGGAGTCGTGGAATTGCCCGACCAAAGCAGCTCAAACTCCGGACGCGGACCACTTTGTCCCCGCGTGGACGCCGCGGATCAATTGTTTGATCTGTGACGGAGAAGTAACAGTGACCCAGGCCAAATGCGGCGCGACGGATGTATCGATAATTCCGTGTCACAGCACTTGGCCTCGATCTTCCGCGCACCCGACAAATGCGAGTCGAACGCCAGTTTGTTGGCGATGATGATCTTGGTCCATTCATCGATCAGGAGCCGGTTCACGCGCCGGCCAGCCGGGTTGCGCGCGGCTCCTGGAGAAAGCCGAAGGCCGGGTGTGCGATATCAAAGGCATCAAGATGACCTCGGAGCGGGAAGAGACGAAAGTGAATGTGAGAGAATCGGTTCGTGAGTTCAGATGGCTGGAGAAAGCTTGATCGGAGAGGGAATTGGGGTGATAAATAAGTCCGTAAAACCATCCGGACCTGGACACACCATGAAAATGTTCTTTGCCTTCTTCAGTCTGCGGCGCGATTCGAGGCGCGCTGGCGCGCGCGCTTTCACGTTGATCGAGCTTCTGGTCGTCATCGCCATCATTGGCATCCTGGCCGGGATGCTTTTGCCCGCGCTGGCCAAAGCCAAGGAGCAGGCGCAGCGCACGAAATGCATCAACAACATCAAACAGGTGCTGCTTTCAACTCACCTGTATGTCAACGACAACACCGATTTCATGCCGTACACATCGTGGAGTTCTGGCACGACCAAAGTGCCGAACTGGTGCTACACTCGCTACCGGGTCGCGACGCCGGCGGATGATCGGGTGAATGAAGGCCATCTCTATCCGTATCACTCCGTGAGCAACCTCTATTGGTGTCCGGTCGAGCGGACAAACAACGCCTTTTTCAGGCAGCGCGAGATGCAGGTCAGCAGTTACGTGATGAATGGCGCCGTTTCGAGCTACACCACCAGTCCTCCCGGCAAACCCCAATATACAACCTGGAAAATCACCGAGTTCAGGCCCGACGCCATGGTGTATTGGGAAGCAGACGAACGCCAACCCGCCAACTACGACAACGTGGCCAGCCGGCCCGATGAAGGCGTCACTCAGCGGCACAAGAACGGCGTCGTCATGGGCATGTTCGGAGGTCAGTTCGAATACATGCGATACCTCAAGTATTACGATGAGGCCGGGATCGGCGGCTTCCGAGGAGCGCGTCCCGGAAGGTTTTGGTGCAACCCGGCAACAAGAACCGGCGAATGACGGGGTGCGATATGAAAACAATCCTCAAGAACTCCTCGATCGTGTCAGGTTTGGTGGCCGCGCTGATAGTTTGCGGATGCAGCAAATCCGGCGACGTTCCCCGGGCGAACACCCCGGAACAGGCTGCAGCCGGCCTGGACCAAACTTTCGCCACGGCGCCGCCGGAAGTGAGGAATCATGTCTCCGCCGCTTCGGAAGCGCTGCGCAAGCGGGATTACGAAAAGGCCGTCGTGACTCTTCACCAGGCGCAGAAGACCGAAGGGATCACCTTGCAGCAAGGCATCGCGATCCACAATTCGAGCGTGCTTCTCGAAGCGGAACTCATCAAAGCCATGGAAAACGGCGACCCCCGAGCGAAGGCCACTTATGAACTGCTCCGGCGCTCGAAGAGGAATTGAGCGCACGGTCAGGCGCCTCCTGCGAACACGGAAGTCCAGGTGGAGCCTCCCGACCAGACCTGCATGTTGCCCCGGCTTTAGCCGGCCGGCGCGCGAAACCGGCTAACGCCGCGACTACGTGAGTCCCAAAATTCCCAAAATATGAAAACGACGCGCCGTGTCGCTGACACGCAGGGATTCACCCTGATTGAACTGCTCGTCGTCATCGCGATCATCGCGCTGCTGGCCTCAATGTTGTTGCCGACGCTATCGCGAGCGAAGACGACGGCCTTGTCCGTGAAGTGCAAGAGCAACCTGCGGCAGATTGGCTTGGCGCTGCAGCTTTACGTCGGCGACCATCACGCATATCCGCCCCTGCCACTAATCAAAGACGCAAGCTGGGCTGAACGTTATCTCTGTGGAAGGACTGCCTTTTCATCCTGTGTTCTTCGACGAGTCGGATGAGGCGCTGCGGCGCTGGAACGCGGATCATGAGCCGCACCGCGAAATCCTGGCGAAGAGATGAGGAGGAAGGGCAACTCCGAGGTTGAAACAGGAGATCCCAGCGCGGCTTAGAGCCGCAACCACAAGCTGCGGGCGTTTCACCGCCGCGCTGGGAGTTCAAAGTTTGAGGTTCCAAGTTCAAAGTTGGCCGGAAAGTTTGCTGGAAAAACAAAACTCTGTGGGATTGTGGCACAGAGGAAACAGAGTAAGAGGCGTTTTCTAACCCGTCTTTGCGAAAAACCGATGCGCCGCGAGCCTTTCCTCCTCCACCGCGGTGGCCAAGCAAAATGGCGCTGGAATCCCGATCCTCAGTTATCTCTGTTGCCTCCTGTTGAACCCGAAAGCCGAAGTTGGATGAGGAGCGCACTCGCCTCGGGTGCAGTTTTCCGCGCCTTCGCGGAAAACCATCGCGGTGTGAAAAAGTCCGGAGGACAGAGTGCCGCAGCAAGCGCAATCCGGCTGGACGCGAGGCGCGTCCAGCGACACGCGAGGGCGTGCGTGCTCCCCAACTTCGTTTTTCGGGTTGAATTGCGGTTCGGTCCGGCTTGTCTTCAGTTCCGGCGGCGTTCGGGAGGTGGCTACGGACGTTTCGGCGCCGTTTTGCCTTTCGCTTTCGATGGATCTGGCGTGTTCCTCGCTTCAAACTTCTTCTTAAGTTCTTCCATCTCCTTTCGCAGTTCCTGATTTTGTTTTCTCAGGTCGAGCACTTCGTTGCGGAGATCTTTCAAATCGTCGGCCGGTTTGCTCGCGGCGCGCAAAGTGGTCAAGGCTCTCTCCGCGGCATCGCGCTGAGGGCTTTCTTTGGCCGCTCCCGCGAACGTTTGAAGTAAGGGAATCGCTTTCGGGTCTTCCAGCGTTCCCAACGCGCTGATGGCGGCCAGTTGGACGTTTCTCCTCTTGGACGCGGTAAACGGCGCAATGAACTCGCGCACCGTGTCCTTTTCCTTTTCGTTCCGCGCCAGGTGCGCGACGGCACTCAGCGCGCGGCCCAGGCCAAAACTGGTGAAATCGGGCTGGCGCCGCCGGATCGCGTCCATGAGAGCGGCGATGTAACGCGGATCGTCTTGGGTCCGCATCGCAGCGATCGCTGCGTCCGCCAGTTCGTTGCGATACGAACTGGAGTTCAAGAAGTCCAGGAAGCTCTTTTCCACATCCGGCTTGCCGTAAGCTGCCAAGGCGCGCAAAGCGTGCGAAACAATATCCGGGTTCTTCTCCTCTTTGAGCACGCGTTGCGCGGCGGCGGCGGCTTCCTCCCGGTAAAAACCGGCGACGGCCATGACGACTTGCTGGCGCGCGCGCGCATCCGGCTGGTTGAGAGAATCGGCCAGCGCGGCGAAGGCCTCATCGGAATGAATCGCCCGGAGCGCGAGGGCCGCTTCCGAGCGCACCGCGTAAAAAGAATCGCCCTGCAGCGCTTCTTTCAATTTGGCGACGGTCGTGCGATCCCTTTTCGTGCGCAACTGTTCGATGGCAAGAAGACGGCCCACCATGTCTCCTTGGTCCGAGAGTTGGGCATGCAACATGGCGTCGGGCAAGGCGAACTGGATTTGCGCCAGCACGGTGAGATTTGGATCGACGCGGACGACCTCCGGCGCTTCCGCCAGCGGGAAGTAAAAGTCTTCGGACTTTTGTTTGACCGTAATTGCGCGGTCGATGACACCGGACTTGGTCTTGAATCGGATCGTGAGCGGGAAATTGAAAAGCAGCACCTCGGCGCTGAGCTTTTGATTCTGGGCGATGGACACTTTGGCGAGCTTCGATTTCGCGTCCCAACTGTAAGTGACCGCCAACTCCGGGTGGTGCGCATGATAAACCCATTGGTCGAAAAACTGGTCGAACGAGCGCCCGGACATTTCTTCGATCACGGCATTGAGATCCTCGGTGACGACGTTGCCGTATTGGTGGCGTTCCAGGTAAGCCTTGATGCAACGCCGATAGAGATCTTCCCCAAGCTGGGAACGGAGCATGTGCAGCACCCAGCCGCCTTTGGGATAAGCCAGGTAGTTGAATTGATCGTTCGGCGAATCGTACTGCCGATAGACAATCGAGCGCGTGTCGTTGGTTTGTTCGATGATTCCCTTCGCACTGTAGTAAAGGCCGTGGAGCATCGCGTCGCGCCCATTCTTGTGGCCGTCGTAAAGGTGCGCGTAATAGGTCGCAAAACCCTCGTTCAGCCAGAGGTGGCTCCAGTCCTTGCACGTGACCAGATCGCCGAACCATTGATGCGCCAACTCGTGCGCCACGAGTCCGTCGCTGTCCCGAATGTTCTCCGTCGCCGCCGTAAACAGCGTGCGGTCGGTGAGGGTGGTGATGCTGGTGTTTTCCATTCCCCCCGCGACAAAGTCCCGCACGCAGACCTGATCGTACTTCGCCCACGGATAAGGCACGCCAATCTCTTGCTCGAAATAAGCCATCATGTCTTTGGTGTTCCGAAACGAACTCATGGCCTGGTCGATCTCAGAGGGCGGCACGTGGAATGCCATGGGAATGTCCCGGTATTTGTCCTCGATTTTTTTGAAATGACCCGCGACCAACGAAATCAGGTAGTTAACGTGCGGTTTGTCCTGGAGCCAGCGCACGGCCTTCAGCCCGGTGGCCGCGTCCTTGGCCTCCGAAACAAGACGGCCATTCGACAGCACCACCATTCCTTCCGGCACGCGGCAAGTCACTTCGGAGGTGAATTTCTCGTTTGGCGAATCGTAGCAAGGAAACCAGTGCCGCGCCTCGATCGCTTCCCCTTGCGTCCACAGTTGCGTCTCATCCTCACGATAACCCATCTCCGGCGTCCGGAAATACAGTCCTTGCGCCGGCTCGGCCGAATGCGCGACGGTCACCGTGACTTCCTTGTCCGCCGGGATCGGGCTATCGAAGGTGATGATGATCTGCTTCTCCGTGACTTGAAAGCTCCGCACGATCTCACTCGAAGTGACGGATGCGACAGTCAAATCAGCGGCATCGAGGCGCATTTCGTCGAGCGGCCTGGCCATCGGCTTGAATTTGATTGTGGTTTGGCCGGAGACAGTGCGTTGCTTGAAATCCGGCGTCACATCGAGCGCAAGGTGCAGGATGTCGATTTCCCGGCTGGGCGCGTATTTGCGGTGCTCCGCGGAATCGAGCGGCGCCAGGAAGGTTCGGGACTTGTGGCACTGCTGCTCCGAAATCTCAAAAGCGTGCGAGGTAAGCAGAGCAACGGCCGCGGCGGCGAGGGAGCTCGACCGGGAGATTCTCTTCGCAATCATGCGCCGTTATCTACACGACACATCCCCGGGGAGCACGGAAAAACGGGGACTTACTGACCAGACGGTGGGATCCCACCGTCTGGTCAGTAACCCGCGCCGCTCAGATCGCGTTCGAAGCGGGCGTTGGTCAAATGATGGCGTCCCAACACTTCCCGCAACGGATCAACCTCGCTCCCGCTGAAACCGAGGTGCAGATGCCGCCGCCAGCCTTCCGCGTGCTTAAACTTCCGTGACATCCGGCCCACGGCCCGCGACATCTCGTCCATGGCGCGCAAATACGAATTCATGCCCTGGCTGATGTCGAGCCAGTTTTGCTGGCTTTGGTGCGCGGCCAGCGCGCGCAATTTCGTTTCCTGAACCGAGGTTGTGTTCACGAAGGCTCCGGGAACCACCCGCCGGCGCAGCCCGTCCCGCAAACCATGCGGCATGGCATGATAAATCGTCACGTCGTGATCGAAGGGTTGGCGCGCCGGGATGGTTCTGAAATTTGGCATTCCGTGCGCAAAAGCTGCCGTGACCGCCAGCCGGCAAGTGTTGGTATGGTCTTCCATGTAATCCTGCGGCGAGTGTGTGAGCACGATGGACGGCCTGGCTTCGCGAATGATCGCGGCCAACCTCCGCAGAGTCCGGACCTCGTAGAGAATTTCCAGATCGTCGCAGACGGGCGCGTGCCAGTGCGCGTGAAGAATCCTTGCCGCGCGCCGGGCCTCGCGACGCCTGACACGGCGGGTTTGGGCGGCGTTGAATTTCACGCTGCCGCAGTTTCCGCGCGAAACATTCAGGTAATGGATTTCCCAGCCGGCCTGCTTCAAGAGCAATAACGTGCCGGCCATGTAAAACTCGATGTCGTCCGGGTGCGCGCCGATGGCGATTGCGGAGGGCGGAGGGCGGAGGGCGGATTTCAAATTATGCTCACAGCTTCACCGGTTTGCCCGTTTCCGCGGATTTGTCAGCGGCGAAGATGACTTTGTGCGAGCGCAGCGCGTCGGCCAGGCTGGTCAGCGGCATTTCCTTGCCGGCATCCAGCGCGTCGAAGAACGCCTGGAACTGCGTGAGGTACGGGTGGTCCGAAACATCCCCCGAATCCAACGGCTTCAACGAAAGCGCGCTCCAGGCGTTCTTGTTCAACCCGCCGAGCCTGGTGGAATGGAATTTGTTGTCGAGCAAGCTCCCTTCGCTCCCCACCAGGTGGGTGTGAAAATAATAGGGTTGCAGGCAGTCCACGACGGCGGCGCACTTTCCGATGCTCCCGTTCTTGAACTTCAAAATGCTGACGCTGGTGGTCGTATACTCGTAAGGCTCGAAAAGCTTGCTCTTCGACTTCGCGTCGTAGCTGGTGACTTCCGTGGCGTCGCTGCCCATGCAGAGAAGCAGCGCGTCCAGGGCGTGGCATCCCGCCGTAAGCAAAGAACTGCCGCCGGCATTTTTGCGGACGTTCCACCGGAATTGGCCGTACCACGGACCGATCCCGTGGTAATAGTCGATCTCGCCGTAGTGCAGCGTCCCCAGCAGGCCGGCGTCGATCACGGCTTTCGTGGTCAGGAATTGGCTGGAGTAGCGGCACTCGAAACAAACGCAGGTCTTGACCCTGGCCTTTTTCACCGCGGCCTCCATCGCCTGGCAATCCTTCCAGGAAAGGGCGAGCGGCTTTTCCACAATGATGTGCTTGCCGGCCCGGGCGGCGGCGATGACGTGTTCGGCGTGCTGATACGGAAAACTGCACACGCTCACCGCGTGAATCCGCGGGTTGGCCAGCATCGCGTCCACGTCATTGTAAACCGAGATGTCGCTGCCGTACTTGTGGCTGAGTTCTTTTGGATTTTGCGGGCGGGAAGAGCACACCGCCGTGACCTGAGCTTGTTTAGTGCCGTTGATCGCGGGAATGTGCGCCGTCGCAACCCAGCCGTATCCGATGACGCCGACGTTGTATTTTTTCATCTGATTCATTGCTCTCCGCCTTCTGCGATGGCTGAAAGCGGGGGGCAAGAAATCAGTAGGTCGCCCGTCCGCCGGAAATATCGAACACGGCGCCGGTGCTGAACGAACACTCGGAAGAACAAAGCCACGCCACGAGCGCCGCGACTTCTTCCTTGAGCCCGGGCCGCCCCATCGGGATGCGCGACACCATGTAAGCGACGTGCTCTTGCGACACCTGTTTGAGGATATCCGTTTCGATGACGGCCGGGGTGACGCAATTCACAATCACGCCCGATTGCGCCAATTCCTTTCCCAGAGATTTGGTCAAGCCGATGACGCCGGCCTTGGCCGCGCTGTAATGGGACGCGTTCGGGTTGCCTTCTTTCCCGGCGATGGAGGCGATGTTGACGATTCGTCCGTATTTCTTCTCCAGCATCTTCGGGACAATCGCATGGCAGCAGAGATACACCGCGTAGAGATCCAGGTTGAGGACTTGGAACCATTCTTCAGGCGTGCATTCCCACAGCTTCTTGGAAACGCCCGCGATACCGGCGTTGTTCACCAGGATAGCGATGGAACCGAACCGGCGAATCGTGCTGTCCGTCGCCGCTCCTACTGCATCCGGTCGGGTAATGTCCACGGCCTGCATGTCGAATTCGCCCTGTTCATCCAGAGAACTCATCGCGATGTTCAGAGCCTCGCGATCCACGTCCCAGAGACTGCACCGGGCCCCGGAAGCCAGCAGCCGTTGCACGATTGCAAAGCCGATGCCCCGTGCGGCGCCGGTGACCACGGCGTTCTGCCCCTGCAAATCGATCTTGTTCATCCCTAAATTCCCGGCGGCGGCCTCAGCCTGCGCCGGGCAAGCGCGTTCATAACGGGAGTTGTCTGATTTGTCGAGCGTTCGTCGGAGCAAAACAGCAATTCTGCCCATGAACCGGCGTGGTTTGTAGTCCCGCCTTTAGGCGGCTCCGGCGCTGCGGACCGGCTAAAGCCGGGACTACATGCGGGTCGCGGTGCATGGGCGCAATGCGCGAAAAAAATCTAGGCGGTCTCATTTTGAATCAAGCGCGCCCATCCTGGGCGCAGCGCGCAGAGAAATCCGAACGCGGCAGGCTATTCCGCGCCGTTTTCGCTTCCCGGGGCCGCTGCGGCCTGGAAGGCCGCGCTCCACGCACGCCAAAATGAGAATTGCTGAGATCGAAAGCAGTTTTCGCGACTGATCAAAGAAGCCTTGACCCGGTCTGTACAGGGATTAAATGAATGTCTGTCCCTGGGATTTCGTCCCTTTCTCCGGGCACGCAACCTGTATCAGGACTTGAATAATACTATGATCACTACCCGTTTCCGCTTCCTCTCTTCGGCTGCATTTTTCCTTTTCCTGGCTTGGATGCAGTCGCCAACCCTGGCCGCTGACGGACCAAAAAAGTTACTGGTCGTCACGACGACCGTCGGCTTTCCGCACAGTTCGATCCCGACCGCAGAAAAAGTCCTGGCGCAACTCGGCGAAAAAAGCGGCGTGTTCACCGTCGATATTGTGGGCAGCGGGCCGCGGCCCCGAGACAAAGCGCAGGCCACCGCCTGGATGGAGAAGATGACGAAAGACCTGGCGGAGAAAATGAACCCCGACGCCTTGACGAAATACGACGGTTTCATTTTCGCCAACACCACCGGCGTGTTGCCGCTCCCGGACAAGAAAGCGTTCCTGGAGTCGATTCGCGGCGGCAAAGCGTTCATTGGGATGCACTCGGCGAGCGACTCGTTTCACGGAGAGGAGGGCGCGGTCGATCCATACAAGCCAGGGGTGATCGACCCCTACACTCGGATGCTGGGCGGCGAGTTTCGGGTTCACTACGCGCAAGTCCCGATTGATTGCCTGGTGGTCGATCCCAAGCATCCGGCCAGCGCCGCGCTGGGCGACGTGTTCAAGATCGCTCAAGAGGAAGTGTATTTGATGAAGAACTACGACGCGAGTCGCGTGCACGAATTGCTCGTGCTGGACAAGCATCCCAACGACAAAGGCTTTTTCGGCCGGTTCCCCGTTTCGTGGTGTTCGAATTACGGCGAGGGCCGAGTTTTCTACACTTCGCTGGGCCATCGTGAGGATATCTGGGATCCCGAGTGGAAAGATAGCAAGGGCGTGCGGCTGAATTCACCGGAGGTCGCGAGGAGCTATCAAGCGCACATCCTGGGCGGCATCAAGTGGGCGCTCGGCCTGGAACCCGGCGACGCAAAACCGCAAATGAAGTAGCAACCCGAAAGCGTCCCCTCTTGTGAAAACGATGCTGCTTCGACTCGCGCTGGCCACGCTGGTCCTTATCGGCCCCTCATTCATCGCCGCCGCGGCGGACGCGGATGGCTTCCAGCCGCTGTTCAGTGGAAAGGATCTGGCAGGGTGGAAACTGCGCCAGCCTGGCGGCCACCCAAGCTGGAGCGTCAAGGACGGCGTGCTCATCAACACCGTCAATGCGGGTGAGCACGGCACGGACCTCGTCACCGAGAAGAAATTTTGGAACTTCACGGTGCGCTACGAATACAAAATCCCCAAAGGCGCCAACAGCGGCTTCTATTTGCGCGGCCGCCACGAGATTCAGATTCTCGACGACTACGACACCGGGAAACCAGGTCTCGGGGGCAATGGCGCCATCTATAACCACACGGCGGTTTCCAAGTTCGCCTCGAAACCCGCCGGGGAATGGAACACGGTTGAGGCGACGATCATCGGGAACAAAATCACCGTCGTCCTCAACGGGGTGAAGGTCCACGACAACGTGGAGTGCAACCGGGCGACCGGCAGCGAGATCGACAGCAAGGTTAGCGAGCCCGGTCCGATTTTCCTGCAAGGCGATCACGGTTCGGTCAGCTTCCGCAATATTCGCATCAAAGAACTGAAATGAAGAATCCACAACGATTACCCGATCTGAGCCGGCGCACTTTTCTGAAAGGCAGTTCGTTCAGCACCCTGATGTCCATGCTCGGCGGCGTGCCGTTGGTCGCGCAAGAAAAGCCCACAGAGCCAGCCGCGGGAAAACCCGTTGGCCGGCCGGTCAATTGCGGCGTCATCGGCCTGGGCCCGTGGGGCCGCGAAATTCTGGCGACACTCTCGAAGATTCCAGAGGCGAATATCGTGGCAATTTGCGACACTTACGCTCCGATGTTACGACGCGGCCAGCAGTCTGCTCCGAAGGCCGCAGCGACGGACGATTACAAGGCGGTTCTCGAGAACAAGGAGGTCGAAGCCGTTTTTGTCGCGACGCCGCCCCATCAGCACCGCGAACTCGCCGTGGCCGCGCTCAAGGCGGGCAAGCACGTGTATTGTGAAGCGCCGCTCGCTCACACGATTGAGGACGCGCGCGCCATTGCTCAGGCGGCCAAAGCCTCGTTCAAATCGGTCTTCCAATGCGGCTTGCAGGCCCGCTCCCATCCGCAGCGCCATTTTCTGCTGCAGTTCATCCGTTCCGGGGCGATGGGCAAGCCGGTGATGGCTCGGGCCCAGTGGCACCGAAAACAAAGCTGGCGGTTTGCGTCGCCCAATGCGGACCGGGAAAAAGAAATCAACTGGCGATTGAGCCGGAAGACTTCGCCCGGCTTGATTGGCGAGGTCGGTATCCACCAGCTCGATGCGGTGACGTGGTTCCTGGATCAACGGCCCCTGGCGGTCACGGGCTTTGGATCGCTCATCAAGTGGACGGAAGACAATCGCGACGTGCCGGACACCATCCAGGCTGTCTTGGAATACCCGCAAGGCGTTCATCTCACTTACGACAGCACGCTCGCCAATTCCTTCGAGGCCGATTACGAAGTGTATTACGGCAGCGACAGCGCCATCATGGTCCGCGACAACAAGGCCTGGATGTTCAAGGAAGTGGATGCGCCGCTGCTGGGCTGGGAGGTTTATGCCAGGAAGGATTCCTTTTACAAGGAGACGGGGATCGCGCTTGTCGCGAACGCATCCAAGTTAGAAGCCCAGGGTGAAGGCGGAACAGCGGACTCCGCCGCCGCCATCAATTCGCTGACCTTTGCTCTCCAGGCGTTTCTGGGCAACGCCGGCAAAGTCGCCACCGCGGTGAAGGATTTCAAAGAGAACTTCGGCGAGGATGACGAGGCGTTGAAGGAGCATCTGGCCGATGTCCGCAAGAGCCGGCTTCCCGCGGCGGGTTACCAGGAAGGCTTCGACGCGGTGGTCGTTGCCCTTAAGGCCAACGAAGCGATCCTCGGGAAGAAGCGCATCCAATTTCAGAAGGAGTGGTTTGATCTCGGTTGACCACTCCGCATCGTTCTTGGCCGCAAACAGATTTATGAAACCATCGTTTTTCCCTATCCGAAATGTCGTGCTCGGCCTGGCGCTGATTGCGTTGGCCATCCCAACCCCCGCCGAAACGTGGGCCCGTTACCAAGGCCAACCCCGAGGCAGCCAGCTCAAGCTCGAAGGCACTTCAACGCTGCACGATTGGAAGGTCGAAGGAAAACTCATCGCCGGATTCATGGAACTGGAATCCAACTTTCCGCTCGACCCCGCCGCCAAACCGCCTGCCGACGCGAAGCTCAACGCCAAAGTCGAAGTGAAGATTCCCGTCACCTCGTTGCTCAGCGGCACCCAACTCATGGACGAAGTCATGTACGAAGCCATGAAACAGAAGCAGTATCGGGACATCCAGTATCGTCTGAAGGAAATCTCCTTGAAGAAAGGCGCGCCGGCGGGCGCATGGCAGTTCGATGCCGTGGGTGAATTGTCGATCGCGGGCCTGATGCGCACCAATTCCATGGTTGTCACCATCGAGCGGGTGGATGCCGCGCGGCTAAAGGTGAAAGGCGAGATGGCGTTCAAGATGAGCGACTACGGAATCAAAGTCCGCGCCCCGCTCGCACTCCCGTTGAAAGTGGGAGACGAAGTGAAGGTGGTATTCGAGTGGATGACTGCCCAGAAGGCGGAGGCCGCGAACAAATAGTCTTCGAATCCACGTTCGACCCTCACCCGTCCTTCGGACACCCTCTCCCATCCGATGGGAGAGGGAAGGGGTGAGGGCTGGTGGCACCGGTTCATGGTCCCAATGCGCATCCAACTAGGGTTTTGAGGAAGAGGAAAGGTGAGCCAGGAAAGACTCGAATTCCAGTCTTTGAATTTCCTGCAGGATGCAGACTTCAGTCCCGGCAGTTCCGGTTGAAGCCGCCTTCTCGCACGCATCGACGAAGGCGAACGGATCCCACACACCGTTTGAAATGAGCCGGGACGCCAGCTTCGGGTGCTCGGGCTTGAGCAACGCACTGGCGTTGGCTGCAATCGCCGGGTAACAGGGATGCTTGCCCACGCGGCGAAACCAGTATTTGGAATTCCAATAATCGGGTTCGCGCCGGTGCATGATCGCGTGGAGCAAGCTGCCATCGGCATCCTCAACGGCCTGGGCGATCGCGTGCGCGGCATCGAGGTGGTCGTGCCAGAGCAAGAGCGTCCCCCGAATCAGTTCTTTCGTCGCAGAGAGCAAGGCCGTTCCGCGCACGCAGTCCGCCGCTCGTTGATTGACCCGCGCAAGAGGCCAGGCGCCCGGACGTCGTTGAGGACCAAGCCCGGGAAGATCCGAGGCGTCCGGAAGCAGGTGTTCTAGAACGTTGGAGGGATGGCTGTTGCTCATGCAAATCCGAATATCGAAATCCGAAACAAATTCCAATCGCCAAAAGCCTCAAATCAGGCTTGCCGCTCCGGTTGCGTTGGACTATGAAATTCTGCCCTGACCCAGACCTGTATGACAGAGCGAACTCTGAATAGCGGTGCGGTCATTTGACGGAACCCGAAATCATTCGACGCCCTCCCACCATTATGAAAAAGCAATTCCTCCAACTCCTGGCTCTCCTTT
>Ga0233424_10000548_pt1 | contig 45714 bp, 40 predicted proteins | sample Watercolumn_Towu_FD_181011 | JGI IMG/M metagenome (GOLD analysis project Ga0233424, IMG submission 181011) | Freshwater microbial communities from Lake Towuti, South Sulawesi, Indonesia - Watercolumn_Towuti2014_125_MG | ecosystem: Environmental > Aquatic > Freshwater > Lake | place: Indonesia...
AATATCAATAGTTTTAATGCTTTACAGACGCTAACAGTAGGTTCCAGCAATTATCAGATTTTTAGCTTAGCCCAAGCAGAGAAAACGCTAGGGGATATTGCCAAACTGCCGAAATCTTTAAAAGTATTATTGGAAAACTTATTACGGTTTGAAGATCAGCATAGCGTTAAAACGGAACACATCCATGCTTTAGCAGAATGGCTAAAAAACCGCACCTCAGATCAAGAAATTCAATATCGACCTGCAAGGGTTTTAATGCAAGATTTTACGGGTGTGCCTGCAGTGGTTGATTTAGCTGCAATGCGAGCAGCGATGGCGCAAGCGGGTGGTGACCCTGAAAAAATTAATCCATTATCTCCTGTAGACTTAGTCATTGACCACTCTGTCATGGTTGATTATTTTGCCGATGATCAGGCGTTTGAAGAAAACGTACAAATCGAGATGCAGCGTAATGGTGAGCGATATCAATTTTTACGTTGGGGACAGTCTGCATTTAATAACTTTAGTGTAGTGCCACCGGGTACGGGGATTTGCCATCAGGTCAATTTAGAATATTTGGCTCAAGCGGTGTGGCTAGGTGAAGATAATGGACAAACCTTTGCTTTCCCTGACACCTTAGTGGGTACAGACTCACATACCACCATGATTAATGGTTTAGGTGTTTTAGGTTGGGGTGTGGGCGGAATTGAGGCCGAAGCGGCTATGTTGGGCCAACCGATTTCGATGCTTATTCCTGAGGTCATTGGTTTTAAACTCACAGGAAAATTACCAGAAGGGATTACGGCAACTGATTTGGTGCTGACCATTACTCAAATGCTTCGTCAGAAAGGGGTAGTGGGTAAATTTGTAGAGTTCTATGGAGATGGTTTAGCCGATTTACCACTGGCTGACCGAGCGACCATTGCCAACATGGCACCAGAGTATGGTGCGACTTGTGGTTTCTTCCCGATTGATGAAGTGACTTTGGGTTATTTGAAATTAACTGGCCGTCAAAGTGATCGTATTGAACTAGTCGAAGCGTATAGCAAAGCGCAAGGTTTATGGCGTAATGCGGGTGATGAACCTGTTTTCACCGATACTTTAAGCCTTGATATGAGTACGGTTCAGGCAAGTCTAGCAGGACCAAAACGTCCACAAGATCGAGTGCTTTTATCAGAGGTGCCGAAAACCTTTAATGCCCTTATGGAGTTAACTTTAAAACCAGCCAAAGAAGCTAAAGAGCGTTTAGAAAATGAAGGCGGTGGCGGCACTGCTGTCGAGGCAAAAAAAGCAAATATCCAACATGAAAGTCCTTCTTGCGTGATTGAAGGAAAAACTTATCCATTAAATCATGGTGATGTTGTTATTTCGGCAATTACCTCTTGTACCAATACTTCTAACCCAAGTGTAATGCTAGCAGCAGGTTTACTTGCTAAAAAAGCGATTGAAAAAGGTTTGCAGCGTAAACCGTGGGTGAAAAGCTCTCTTGCACCAGGTTCTAAAGTCGTGACTGACTATTTGCTGGCTGCTGGACTTACGCCGTATTTAGATGAGTTGGGCTATAACTTGGTGGGATATGGTTGTACAACTTGTATTGGTAACTCAGGTCCACTACCGGAGCCAGTGGAAGATGCAATTCAATGCCATGATTTAAATGTTGCATCAGTACTTTCTGGTAACCGTAACTTTGAAGGACGCGTACATCCATTAGTTAAAACAAACTGGCTTGCTTCGCCACCTTTGGTAGTGGCATATGGTTTAGTTGGTAATATTCGTACCGATTTGACTACGCAACCTATTGGGCAAGGTAAAGATGGACAACCTGTCTATTTAAAAGATATCTGGCCAAGTCAGGCAGAAATTGATGCTGTCTTACAGAAAGTAAATACAGAGATGTTCCATAAAGAATATGCTGCGGTGTTTGATGGTGATGAAAGCTGGCAATCCATTCAGATTCCGAAAAGTAAAACTTATGAATGGGCGGATGATTCGACTTATATCCGCCATCCGCCATTCTTTGAAGGAATTGGTGAGCCACCAAAACCAATTAAAAATATTGAACAGGCGCGTATTTTGGCAGTGCTTGGTGACTCGGTAACGACTGACCATATTTCACCGGCTGGTAATATCAAAAAAGACAGCCCAGCAGGTCGATACTTACAAGAGCAAGGTGTTGAGCCAAAAGACTTTAACTCCTATGGTTCTCGACGCGGTAATCATGAAGTCATGATGCGAGGTACTTTTGCCAACATTCGTATTAAGAACGAAATGCTTGGTGGTGAAGAGGGTGGTAATACCATTCATGTGCCAAGTGGTGAAAAGCTCGCTATTTATGATGCAGCAATGCGTTACCAACAAGAACATACACCGCTTGTGATTATTGCTGGTAAAGAATACGGAACGGGTTCTTCACGTGACTGGGCTGCTAAAGGAACGAACTTGTTAGGTGTAAAAGCTGTCATTGCTGAAAGTTTTGAGCGTATTCACCGTTCAAACTTGGTAGGTATGGGCGTGTTGCCATTACAGTTTATTGATGGACAAACTCGACAATCTCTCAACTTAACTGGTCATGAGGTGATATCAATTCGAGGTTTGTCTGATGGCGTTCAGCCTCATCAAATTCTTGAAGTTGATGTTAAAGGACCAAATGGAGTAGCGAGCCATTTTAATGTGTTATGTCGAATTGATACGTTAAATGAGGTCGAGTACTTTAAGGCGGGTGGTATTTTGCATTATGTACTTCGGAATTTGATTGCTGGTTAGTTAAAAAAGAAACCCCGTAAAATATGGGGTTTCTTTTTATGAAAATCTAACTAAATTTAAATAATTTCTTCCAGCTAAATGATGACGTCAGTACCCAAACATCGAATGGATTAAAATATAGTGAATCTACATCAAAAAAATCGCTAGATGCTTTTAGGGAAAGCTTTAGTGGTTCTGATTCTTCATCAGCCGAAAAAGTTTGATTTTCTAATAACTCTGGGTTTTCTATAAGAAGATATAACAAGAAGTTATTCAAAATATAGGATGCTTGATCTACCTTTAGGTTTATACATCCATCTGGTTTGCCGAATTGCTGCATTCCACAAGAGTAGAGTAAATTATCATCAGAAATAATAGGGATAAAGGCTTTAAATAGATCTAATATATTTTCAGCGTTATAGCTAAGCCAATCGCTTTTAAGGTGTGTAAGACCCGAAGTCTCAACTTTAATTGCTAAGCCACCTGCTTTCATGAGGGTCTGACCTAATAACAGAGCTTGTTGTGCTAACTCTATTGATCCTCCATCACAAACAACATAAATAACCATATTATGTTGTTCAATTTTTTTTAATTCGCTTTCAGAAAAACGACCTAGACTAAATGATCTAAAAACCTCACTGACATTCGGATCATTTTCATATTCTTCAACTTCAGCGTAATATTCGTTTGTTAAAGATTTAATAATTGAGCCCGCATAAATATATCCAGTTTCATTAACAAGTAGGGCATGTAATAGAGCTTGATGATTTTCCCAAATACCAGGAATACATAAGATAATTTTTTGATTAAATTCTTGATTCATTATTAATAAGTTCTAAGGAGCTTTTCCCACTCATAATATCGTAAAAGATATGCGATACCAATTGATTGAGGTAAAATACCTCCCGTGTTTTATATCCCCAAAGAGTAGCAATGACCGATCTCCAACAAGATGAATATGACCGCCGTTTTGCAGGTGTAGCCAAAGTTTATGGTGATTCATCGTTCCAGCACTATGAAAAAAGTCATGTGATGGTGATTGGTATTGGTGGTGTCGGCAGTTGGGCGGTAGAAGCTTTAGCGCGTACAGGTATTGGTGAGATTACATTAGTCGATATGGATGTGGTTGCAGCATCAAATGTAAACCGTCAGCTACCTGCGATGACATCAACTTTGGGCTGTGAAAAAGTTGAAATTATGGCGGAACGTTGCCGCCAAATTAACCCACGTATTAAAGTTAATATTATTGATGACTTTTTAACGCCTGAAAATGTCACAGAGCTTTTAAACCCTGTACCAGACATTGTTTTGGACTGCATCGATGACGTTAAAGCAAAATTGGCTTTGATGCTTCATTGTCGTTTTAATAAAATTCCTTTGATTGTTTCAGGCGGAGCAGGTGGTAAGATCGATCCCCTTAAAATCCGCGTAGCTGATTTATCAAAAACAGAACAAGATCCAATGTTAGCGAAGCTCCGTAGCCAGCTTCGTGCTCGAGGTATTTGTAAAAAGCCAAAAGAGAAATTTGGTATTACCTGTATTTATTCAATCGATAATCCATTTTCTAGTGCAGATATTTGCCCATCGGCGGGATTACGTTGTGGTGGCTATGGTTCAGCGGTAGTGGTGACTTCAAGCTTTGCTATGATTGCTGTGGCTGAAGTTTTGAAAAAGCTTGATTTAAAGAAAGCCTAATTTAAATATTGAAAAGGCATGTGCTTATGTAAGTGCATGCCTTTTTATTTTTGAGAGAAACTATTATTTAATCATACAGCTCTATGTTGTCTTGTTTGGGTTGTGTGGGTAACTGCTGATCATAAAATTTAAAGCACCATAAAATTAGAACAACAACGGTGAAAATGACAAACCCTTTTAAATACTTCATGAATAATTCAATCAATTGAATGGTCTTGATAAAATTCTAGCGAAGGCTATCTATCTAATCTAATATATAAAATAGACCTAATAATCTAATTTTGAGATGGTTATGCTCACATTAAAACAATTCCAATATTTTATAAAAATTGTTGAAGAAGGGAGCTTTACCGCTGCTTCAGAGAAATTATTCATTGCTCAGTCTGCTTTAAGTCGGCAAATGAAGCTATTAGAGGAAGAAATTGATTTTCAGTTATTTGATCGTACTGATAAGAAAGTAAAACTCACGGCGGCAGGAGAGGTCTTCTATAAAAAAATTAAAGATAATATGCATTATTTAAATGAGATCATTGGAGTTTCTAAGAATATTGCAGAAGGAAAAAATCGTCAGATTAAAATTGCTCATTCGAGCAGTATTATTATGGATGATAAAAAGGTTCAGATATTAAAAGAAATTAGCTTAACGCAAAAAATTAACTTTGAGATAAACACGTTGTCATCTGAGCATCAAATTTTGGCTTTACTGAATGGGGAGATTGATATTGGTTTAATTAGACCGCCAGTTCGGCATACACTAGATGACGTCAATGTTATTAAATTATATGAAGAACCTTTAATGGTGGCCGTGCAGATTGATCATGCTAAATTTGCAAATAAAGAGAAGGTCGAAGTCAAAGATTTAAAAGAAGAATACTTTGTTTCTACACCCCATTCTAAAAGAGGTGGATTAAGCTATTTGGTCTCAAATCTATGTTTAGCCGCAGGATTTACCCCACAAAAAGCTCCAATTCAGTCGCGTAAGATTTCACAGTTACAACTTGTAGCTGCAAATGTTGGTGTAAGTATTGTGCCTAAAGAATTTCAGCAGATCTTGCCTGCTCAGGTAAAACTATTGCCTTTAACCGATCAGCTATCACTTTCGGAAGTAGTTTTGGTTTATAGAAAAGATCATGATGAAATAATTCAACATTGTGCCGAACGCATTCATCAAATTTTTCAATTTTAGGAAATTGATTAGGCAGCTAATCTATAATAAGTATAAGTAACATTATCGTCTTTATAGACATCATAACTACTTTGTTTGAAGTCAGAAACCCACTCACTTCCAGTATATCCTGCGATGTGTCCATAAACGTGGTTGCGGGTTCTGTGAATGATGTAAATGTCACCTTCTTGAGGTTCGTCGAAGGCTGGATCAATTTGTTTATAGCCAATCTTTTTGAGAGTATCGCCCCAATCTGAAGCTGCGATTGGATGGTTTTCAACATTAGCACCAGCAGATTCGAGTGCAAGACGGATACTACGTGCGCATCTAGCTTTACTGCGTCTAGAAGTAACGCTTTCTAATTTTTCTACAAACTTTTCTACATCGATCGGTGGGTTGGTTGAAGTTTGAGTTTGATGATTATTGGGTTTCATGGTGAAAGGATAAGGGAGGCTTGGTGCGCTGTGCGATACAACAATGGCTGCCTGATTTGAATCCTGATACATGTAATTATCAGCTACTTGTCCGTCATAAATAATCATCGTGAAATCTCTACCGTGCTACCCATATCCATATTAAAAAAATCACCACCTACCTGTGGCGTTCAGAGATACTAATAGGCGTATCTTAAAAGTTTTGTGTATGTTATGTAATAACGTATCTTTTTTCCAGAGGTGTCTGCCTTGGAGCGAAAATCTACTTAGTAAAAGAGGTGGTCAAAAATAGTGAAATTTAAATTATTGATATCATTGTAAATAAATAACTAATCAGAGCTTAAATTTGAATATTTTGTTCCAACATTTGCGAATATACTCAAAATCTAAGTCTCTGATTTAAAATGCCACATTTTCTTACAATTTAAGAAGTCGTTGTCAACTTAAACCTGCTGCTCTTTTACATACTCTTCAGTGCGAATCATAGCTGCTCGCATGTTCTGAATTGCATTTTCAACATCAGCTAAAGTTTTTGCGTTTCCGCCACTTAGCGCCTGACGCCATTTACGAGCACCCGGTAAGTTTTGGAATAAACCTAAAATATGACGTGTAATGATTGAAAGGGGGGCACCTTCAGCCATGCGTTGCTCAATATAAGGCAGCATTTGTTCCATAATATCGAATCGATCTGGTGCTTCTAAATTCCAAAGTTGGCCGAGCTCAGCAAGTAGGTAAGGGTTATGGTAGGCTTCACGGCCAATCATGACACCATCAACATGTTGTAAATGAGCTTGAGTTTCGGCAAAAGTTTTAATTCCGCCGTTAATTTCAATGGTTAGGTGCGGACGTTCTTGCTTTAAGCGGTATACATCTTCGTAGCGTAAAGGAGGAACTTCTCGATTTTCTTTTGGAGACAAACCTTTCAAAATAGCAATACGGGCATGCACAACAAAATAAGTACAACCTGTTGCAGCGACAGTATCTACGAAATGTAGCATTTCTTCGTAAGACTGCATGTCATCGATACCAATACGGTGTTTGACTGTTACAGGAATCTTTACTGCTTTTTGCATGCTGTGAATGCACTCAGCAACCAAGTCTGGCTCTGCCATTAAACATGCGCCGATTTTATTGTTCTGTACGCGGTCACTTGGGCAGCCTACATTCAGGTTGACTTCGTCGTAGCCCCAGTCTTCAGCCATTTTTGTGCAAGTGGCAAGCTCTTGTGGGTTTGAACCACCAAGTTGTAATACGATTGGGTGTTCTTGAGGGTTATAGTCTAAATGACGTTTTGCATCGCCAAATAAAATCGCGCCTGTAGTCACCATTTCGGTGTATAGCACAACGTTTGGGTTAAACAAGCGTGCAAAGAATCGGTAGTCCTTTGTAGTCCAGTCCATCATTGGGGCTACACTGATTCTTGGAGATTTAATAGTTTCAATGGTTTTATTAATAGTCATTAAAAATCATACCTTTAATCAGTGTTTTGCAACCTGTTTGAATCTGTGGGAACTCATATTTAGCTGCGTTAATCAGTTTGCATTTACACCAAAATTTACACCATAATGGAGAAAATGGTTCATGGTGTAAATTTATGGGGTCAATTACTGCCAGAAAAGGTGCAGATGGAAGTGTTAGTTACCGAGCTGCTATCCGGATCAACAAAAAAGGTTATCCAGCTTATTCTGAAAGCAAAACATTTCATTCAAAAAAAGTGGCAGAAAACTGGCTTAAAAAAAGAGAAGTTGAGATTCAAGAAAATCCAGACATTTTACTTGGCAAAGAACAACTGATTGATCTAACTTTGTCAGATGCCATAGATAAATATTTGGATGAAGTTGGGAGCGAGTACGGTAGGACGAAACGCTATTCTCTACTCTTAATTAAGAAGTTGCCAATCGCGCGCAATATTATCACAAAAATACATTCAATACATTTGGCTGAGCATGTTGCTCTAAGACGGAGAGGCGTGCCGAATCTTGGTTTAGACCCTATTGCAACAAGTACACAGCAGCATGAGCTTTTACATATTAGAGGTGTTCTATCTCATGCATCTGTTATGTGGGGCATGGAAGTTGATTTAAGTAGCTTCGATAAAGCTACGGCACAGCTTAGAAAAACTCGCCAAATCTCCTCTAGCAAAGTGAGAGATAGACTTCCTACAAATGAAGAGTTAATTGCTTTAACAAAACTTTTTGCTGAGCGTTGGAAATTAAATAAATATGGTACTAAGTATCCAATGCATTTAATTATTTGGTTCGCAATTTTTTCATGCAGACGTGAAGCAGAGTTAACACGCTTATGGCTGCAAGATTATGATTCTTACCATTCATCATGGAAAGTTCATGATTTGAAAAATCCGAACGGTTCTAAAGGTAATCACAAGTCTTTTGACGTGTTGGAACCTTGTAAAACAATAATTGAACTTTTATTAGATAATGAAGTGCGGAGTCGTATGCTTCGATTAGGATATGATGAACAACTTTTATTGCCTCTGAACCCAAAAAGCATAGGAAAAGAGTTTCGTGAAGCATGTAAAATATTGGGAATTGAAGATTTACATTTTCATGATTTGAGGCATGAAGGATGTACGAGGCTTGCAGAACAAAGTTTTACTATTCCTGAAATTCAGAAAGTAAGTTTGCATGATTCTTGGGGGAGCTTACAACGTTATGTTTCTGTGAAGTCAAGACGTAATGTAATTCAATTGGAAGAGGTGCTACGCCTCATTGATGAAACGTAGCAAAGTCTTTAGCAGCTTCAGAATACTTCTTATCTAAGATATCAGCCAAGTCTTTAACGTGCACCAGAAATGGTGCGCGTTTGCTTGAATCTATTTTAAAGACAGAGAAAGGAAATTCTTGATTATTTGCCTTTCTTAGCGCCTCTGCCTTGCTTAAGTGAGGATAATAGTCTTGTACTACACTCATTAATTCGACAGTCATAGAGCGATATTTCATAAATAGGTAATCAGCTGTGTTTAACTGGAATGCACCCATTGTGAAATAGCCTTTTAACTAGTTAGTTTTAAACTTGGAATACAACACATCAAAATTGGACTGTGTATCCCAAATTCGAAGGACTGCATCACTGCCTACTAGGTACGTTTTGAGCAGCTTAATAAGATCTTTGCACCTTGGATCACTTTTAAAAAAATGATTAGTTTGCATAAACCCGTTTAATGGCATAGATACAGGATATGCTTTGCAATTAAATAGGCCTTCCAGATTACCTCGTAAAGCAATGAAAGCATTTTCATCAGAAGAACCAACAGGATCATCTATGAACTGGCGTTCCAGTAAAAACACCAGTCTGAGTGCTAATTGTCCTTGGGGTGTAAGTTCCCATTTCGAAAATACGGCAATAATTTCATTATTACCACCTTCATTAAAGAAAATGGCGATCATCTCTTTCTTCTGCTGATCTAAATATTGTTGTTTTGAATATATTGGAGTATTCGCTGAAAGCGTAAATAGCATTGGCAAATATAGCTCATGTGTTTCGAAGCCTGCGTAGTCTTTGAATAGAACCTTCATTGTCGAATCAAATAACTCTTCAGCACGAATTTGTTCTGTATTCCAAGCTGTTAAATCCTCATTAAACTGCCTAGTGTTGAGCATATATTGGTAGCCCGTAATTTGATTAGAAAAATACTGATCATGGCAGTAAATCCCCCCATTAAGCATAGGCCCCATATGTTTAATAAACTGAATAAACAATTCGTTCTCTGGCTTTAGCCGAACAGATAACATCCCATTAGTGACAGGGGAGCCTGTCACTAATGGATATGCTGATCTAATCAACTCAACAGGTTTACTGAGAGATAATGCCTGATTACTATTTTGAGAATTTTGTTTTGCAAACATGCTTGTAGTTTTTGATCTCCCAAGAGCTTTTGCTGACTTCTCAGAACCAATCAGATCGTAAGCCCAAATAGGTTGAATGCTGCATGACGAATGTGTAGCTGCAAGTAAAGCATCTGATGCGTACTTAGTCATGTTACTGTCCTCCTACTTGAGCATCATCTGACTGATCAGAGTCTAGTAGGTTAAGTTGCTCGAACTTGCGTGGACGGCCAAGTTTGGTAGCAGGAACTTTTGGTATTTGGCTTGTTCGGAAGCTCCGAATTTGTTCTCCATTAGTAAAGGCGAAGTACTGATCATTTTTGCATATGTAGTCAAACGTAGCCTTGAGATTCTTAAGCATTTCATGGTCGGTATACTCCAAAATGCCTAAGGCACGATAGCGGTACTCATCTTTCTTCATATTGCAGATAAAAGCAGTCCCAAGATTGTTTGTAGCAACCCTCCATTTCTCAGCAATATATTGCCCCCACGTGATGTCCTCACGATGGTCATTGGCATTGAAGAAGTAATAAAGATGTCCATGGAATCCCTTGGTTGGGGTGTGTTCAATACGCAGGATATACCCGAGCGCTTGCTTAAGCTGATTATGCTTAGATGCATCATAGAACCGAATAAAAGACTCTTGCATAAACTCACTATCATGTTCAGTCTGAGCAAAATCAGTTGAGATAGCAAGCTGTTGAAGCTTAGCTGGATCGCGTATTAATCCTAGGTCTACTCGAACAACAAGGATTCGAGAATGGATCTTGAGTAGAGTCTCTACAAGCTCAACACAACGCTCTTTAGAACGGCGTCGATTACTAGCACGATTCGAAAGTTGTTTACGAATTGAGGCACTGCTCATTCTTATTGCAAACAACTTCTGAAATTTAATTAAAGCTGCAACATAAGCCTGAGCCTGTTCAGATGTGTAACACTGATTGATCAGAGAAAATTCATAAAGGGTATATTGTTCTTCCTTTGAAAGTTCTAAGAATGAATCCTTAAAGGCCTGTAACTCTATGCCCATCTTGTAATTGCCAGAGTGAGCAGACACAAAGATTGTTGTAAGCTGGCACTTAAGCAAAAGTGGAATATCCTTCGCATATTCAACACGTAGTTGCTCTTTGCCCTTAAAACTTTGAACAGATTTAAGAGTAGCGATTGGGCGCTCTTTCTCAAAATACTTGATGAACTCAACACGACTGAGCATTTTTTCAACTTCAGGGTTTATACTCGTTTTGAATATTTTAATCTTACCGTTTTCTGTCATGTACTCATGAGTTGAAAAATCTTCCTTGAGCTGTTCTAGGAATGCATCTCTATCTGCAACTGAGAACTGTGCGATAGGTGGAAGAATTGGTTTAGCTGTGTTGTTCAGAGATTTCATAGTATACCTACATACAAATAATTAATTACGTATCAGGCGTCATGAGGTAAATGCTCTCCCTATGGACATCGTTTAGAAATGTCCATTAGGGTAGGCGTAGAGTGGATATTGGCTAATCTATCTGGAGTGTATTCATCTCAAATGGATACACAATTAAATCAATCTAATCTATAAGCAGTATTTGCTAAGGCACACTGCTTATGACAATAAGTATCTAGTAGATTAATTACATATATCTAATATTACTTATTACAATTGTATTTAAACCGAAAAGCCGATTGCACTTTACTTCGAGAATGCTCTACCAAAAAATGACGGTAATACGAGGACTTTTTAAAAGTTGTGATGTCCTGCGTTATGCAGCATTTAAATGGCTTCGTTGAGCTATTCTTCGGGTGACCCACACCCGTAAATTGCTAAGCTTCCAATTGAATGTACTTATTAATTTGATGTGTTGCTGGCTTAGGTTTGAGTTGGTCATATTGGTTCCTTATGTAGCAAGTTTTGTATGCTTGATTGCATAAGGGAAATTCTAGAAAAAAATTAAGCACCCTCTAAAAATCTGCGAAGAATTTATTTAAGCTACTGATATATATGTATTTAAAATCTTTAAAATATAGAAATTTCATTGTAATTATTACTCTTTTAAAAATTTATTAATTTTTTTTAAGAGCATGTCAGTGTAGAACTAACAGGCTCTAAATAAATTATGTGAGTGATCGGATTTTTATTGGGGTGGGAGGGGAATTCTAAAGTTTTCTACCTTTCTTTTCTATAAAAATGTTCAGCGCATCATATAGGCTTGGCTCGCTTTCCTTTAACCAAGATTTAGCGCTATTCAGTAACTTCATTCTCTGATCGTCGGTTCTAATTTTACTTTTTTGAGTTTCTAAGGCAGAAATCTTTTTCTGATAAAATACTCTTATTTCCTTATAACGTTCGATAGGGCGACCTGCAAAAGAAGTTAGGGGTTGATCACGGTTCTGAGCTTGTATGATTACAGTTTTTTTACCATATTCTTCAATTTCTTTGACTTCAGCTGTAGATAGATCATTTCGAGCTGCAAAAAGAAAATATTCAGCTTCTTCTTTTTTTCGTAAACAATGTTCTATTTCAGCATTGTATTCTTGAGTGAGGTATTCTGGAATTTTTGAGATAGCTTGCTGCTCAATGGCTCCTAGAACCGTATCCATACTTGAGTAAGTTTTTTGATTACTGGTAATAAAACGTTGAACAAGTGAGAGGTAAGTTTTTTTTACCCTCTGGGATTTTTTATGGCTGTTTCGGGCTAATTGAGATTGCCTAATCTGTTTATAGATATCTTCTGGTAGCGTGTAGATATAGAAAGAACAATCATAATGTTTGGAGTAGAGACGAAATGCTTCTTCAAAATGTTTCTCAGCTTGTTGTGCTGTTTTTTTGAATATTCTGGTTTTAGTTGATACCAAGTTTTTGAATTTACGAATTTCAGTCGCGATTTCGCTATAGTGTCGGGCAAGTCGGTCCTCTTCGGGAATGTAGATGTAAATTTCCGATTTACCTCGAAGTAATGGTGGGGGTAATCTCCATGCCTGTTGACGGAGAGCCTTTTGTTCTGGCGATTCTTTTAATAAGCCTTGATCAAGCTGTTCATAAAACCACTTTCGGTCATTATCCGTCATTTCTTCACTGATAGGTTCCATTTGTTCGGGTAAATAAGCTTTGTAGTGTTCGGCATAGGCTGATGGCAAACCATAGGGAAATTTATGTCTTTTAATAATATGTTCTTCAAGTTGGTCAATTAAGCCAATAAGTTTTTTGATGTTACTCGTAGATGTGGTTTCTTGTTTAGCCTTAGCATTTTTTTTAGCTGAAGTTGCCATGTAATCAAGTTCACTTATTCATTTTAAAAGAAGTGCATATATTATAAGTCGTAACTACTTATAATTTAAAAATGATTTAGCTTAACTTGAGAGTGAATTATGAGCATTTGTAGAGGGGTGTTAGGTGTTAAACTGCACTCCATTTATGTACCGACTTATGATGATTCTGTACCGACTTGCGATGTTTTGGGTGAAAAGTAGTCAAAATCAAAATGTAGCTTAGAGTTATAATTGTTGGACTAAACTTGTAGTACTGTGAAGCATTCTACTGGATTATAAATTTATTATGGACTGAATCAAGTGCTAGAAAATCACTTATTATTGGTTAGTTAATAGTATGTCTTTGTATTACTAAAAGGTCTCAATAGCGTTTCATTAATTGCAATGCAAGATTGTAGGCTACGGTTGTAGAAATTGACTCTGCTATAAAGAACTCTTGGGGTGGGGTGAAGTTTAAAGCCTGCTTTCGATAACGCGTCTGCTTTCCTGTCTGTTTGTCTTTAAAAATAAACTCATCCTGAGCATGAGAATATTCTTGTCCATACAGTGGACCACCAAGACACTTTAACCGAAACACTGAATCATCCTTAAATTTACCTAATGGTTAGTTTAAAGAATTAATCTAATGAAAAACAATAACAATCACTTTACGACTTAGTCGATAGATCATTGACACCTTAAATATTGCACATTATCCTTTGCTTGCTGGCCACATTGCCAGTCGGTTTTGACAGACCGTTTTATTGGGTTGCATCAGAGTTATTCCTTCTGAGGAATAATTTTGAGGGTACATCTCGTCTCCTCCCGTTGCGGTAGGACGGGAGAGGGACACTTTCGAGTGTGCTGGTGTCAATCCAATCCGGTCTGTCAACCCTTTCTCGTTCTGCCACCATAATTCTCTAATGCTTTGGCAGAACTCCCAATATAAAGGAGTTGGCTATGCATATTCTTTTTATAACGCCTGATTAGTTTTAATAGGATTTGATGAACTTCTAGTTTCTCAAGCTTTAGATCTTTTCGTCTAAAAATTTACTTAAAAAAATGTCATGTGAGCTACACCATGGCAAGGCTTCGTGTTGCCTAAAAAAGCCTAAGCTCCATGACGACGTCACTGGATAAAATGATGAAAAATAAAATTTTGATGGGTTTGGTAGGTGTCAGTATTTTGTTGGTTACTGGTTGTTCTTCTGATTTCGAAAAGGGTATGAAACAAAGCTGTAGGAATACGGGAGGAAGTCGCAGTTTCTGTTCCTGCTTCTACGACAGGATGGAAGAACATTATGGTGAAGAAAAGCTGGAGGCGATTGGCATGATGCAAGTCAGGATGCCAGAGGATTTCGAAGAGGTGTCTTTTAAGTCTGGTCAGCAATGTGCACATAAACTTTAGAGCTCGTATTCACATTAAATCTTAGTTTGTCTTTTGATCTCACCTGCTGCCATAGAGCAGTGGGTTGGATAGGCTTACCTAAAAAAATGAGGAATTTACAATGAAACATCCATTGATTGGCCTTTATTTCACCATTGTGATTGGTTATTGGCTGTATTTGATTTGGCAGTACCCTATTTATTCTGGTTCATATTCTTTGGGTCGGGCACTTGTTTGGCCTGCTGATTTTCTACGTTGGTTGTTTTAGTCGCTAAATTGGGGAAGTTGCCATGACAATCATATCGAGAGAATCACTCCAGAAAAGCCGTTGGATGTTGATGTTAAGAGCGAGTGACAATATTTATTTTGCACCCGCTATTCCTTATAAAAAATTGCAAGGGGCTATGAGTTATCTCCCTCAAGGAATTCATCCAGATGAAATCCTTATGCTAATTGACGATACGGTATTTGGCAGTGCTAAAGCTGGACTTTGTGTGACGGCGACAGGACTCTTTTATAAAGAAAGCTTTGGAGATGAAGCGGTTTATCTCTTTAAAAGTATTCATCATGTCGAGGCAGATATTGGCGTCATTAATCATGGCATCGTACTGAATCGGATGGAAACTTTGACCTTTAACCAATTGGATAAGGGAACAGTACGAACATTGGCTTCATTTCTAAATGAAGTCTGTCAGGGACAAACAGAGACCTACCAAGCTCCACCACAGATTGATGCAGAACTGAAGGTGATTGTTGATCTGTTTGCTTATTTTATTACATTTACTGTGGGTCAATGGAATGCTCAGTCGAAAGAAGCGCTATCCAGTCATTTTTCTAAATTGAATAATCAAGCAGTACATCAGTATGTTGAACAACTAATGAATCAAAAACCAAACTTCGATTATGAAGAATTATTGCATCGCTTTGCAGAACTGAAAGATGTGCTGGCTTATAAACTTCGTACGGAGATGATCGAACAACTGGTCTACGCCATGGCACTGGGTCAGGTTGAGCAGAATCAGGCTGATCTTTTCATGACCCATTTGTGCCGTGTAGCTAATGTCTCTAAGGCAGTTCTTCCTGACCTCGTCAAAATTATCTATCAATGTCTGGCAGAGGAAATAGATCAGAAAAAAGTTTCTTATCTGACTAAGGAACAACTACAGGCCTGCAAACTTCTTGAAATTCAGTCTGAAGTATTGTGTGAGCAAACCCTTCAAGCTGCTTACCGGAAAAAGATGGCTGAGTTCCATCCGGATAAATATCAGAACCTTCCAGAGTCTGTTCGTCAGCTCATTGAAAGCCAAGCACAGCAACTGAATGAAGCACGGACTCTATTAAAGAGCTATTTGGACAATAACTGAAAATAAAGAATTTTTACTTACATATTACCCCAATGAAGGCAGCCCTAAAGCGCCGTATATCCTCTATTTCAAGGTAATGATATGAATATGATAAAGAACAGCACTAACTCAACTAAAAAGATACCACCGTTATATTGGTTGTTAACTGTAGTCATGATGGCGGTGTTAATTGCAGGCGGTATTTTATTTAATCAACATCAAAAACGACAAACTGAACTTCAGTTAGCACAACTCGCTTTAGAACAATCTAAGGTACAAAATCAATCTGCCACAACACAAGCAGCATCGGAACCCGTTGAATCAGGTTTCACTGGAATTGAAAGTATGGTGGAAAACCCGGAATCAGAATCTGCTCATTCACAAGCTGAAGATGAGGTTGTTGCGGGGGCAATAGCCGCGGTTGATCAGGCAAAAGCACAAGATACAAGTCTAGGTAATCTCAGTTCAGAAGTTGATGGTGAGTACCATGAAGGGAAAACCTTAAGTTCCAATGCTTCTCGCTATGGATTAAAGCCAATCAAATCTGCTCCAGCTGATTTAAAGTCAACCATCCCGAATATTGATCAAATGTTAGCGTCACATCTCATGAATGTATGGGGCCGCTCAAGTCCAGATCAGGTGAGTAAACGAGTTGAAGGATGGAGCCAGCAAGGTAATACCATGACCTATCGTACTGCATGGGACTCTGACCGTTACCAATGTACTTGGTATGTGGTGAGTTGGGATAAGAACAGCAATCAAGTCCTTCACGAAGGATACCAGCCATGCTTTGGTCACTAATTAAAGCTGGTCTGTAGCATTCGTTTAATTATTACTTTACTTAATCAGAGAAAATACCATGAACCCAATCAAACTTATCGCATGTGGAATTTTAAGTCTTTCACTCAGTTCTATTGCTTTTGCTAAAACTGAGCAGATTACACTTAAAGCCAATGTCTATTACGGCGAAGAGTCAGTTGTATTTCCAACTACTAAAGGCGAAGTCATTTTAAATAGCTACGCTATACCAGCTAAAGTCGTTCCACAAGTTAAACCTTTTAAGAAGGGGCAATGTTTAGAAATCAAATCAAAACATGGTTTCTTTAAAGACACTGGAGATGGTCAATATATTGAAAGTATCCAACCTTGTAGCAAGAAAGGTTTAGCGACTCCAAAAGTAACTCGTTAATTTGACTTAATCTAAAACGACATAAAGCTCAATCAAACCACAAGCATTTGCTTGTGGTTTTTTTTATGCCTTTTATTGAGAGGAGACGACTATGCATCAATGTCCTTACTGCCATTCGAGACATCTGAAATTACTACGGCAGTCAGAACAAAGCCATCAAGGTGTATTTGCAAAACTTTCATCATTCTCCCCCATGTCTCTGGCAGCAGCCTGTATGCAATTGTCAAAACGTAGTCCTATTCACCCACTAGTCGGTGGCTTTGTTGGTTTAGTTGTAGGGGGCATGTTTCTGCTCTACGTCCAGCATCAAGACAATACAGTGTCCTTGCATTATCAGTGTGAGCAGTGTCTGCAACATTTTGAAATCCAGCAATCAAGCTTTTCTTAACTTCATCCCAAACTCTTAATCAAATTATTTAAATCACTTAATAGGAAAAACATCATGGCACATCAAGTTGAAACAATGGCTTTTGTAGGTCAAACCCCTTGGCATGGTTTGGGCAATCAACTCACTAGAAATCAACCTTTAGAAGTATGGGCACAACAAGCAGGGATGGATTGGCGAATTGAATCATCCAATGTCAGCTATATGACAAAAAATGAACGTGGACAAAACATCATCATGCCGTATGAAGATCAGAGAGTCCTTTATCGTTCAGATACTCATGCGCCGCTATCAGTGGTAAGTCAGCGTTATCAGGAGGTGCAACCGATGGAGATATTAAACTTCTATAAAGACCTGACAGAACAATCAGGCTTTGAACTGGAAACAGCAGGGGTATTGAAAGGTGGTCGTAAGTTCTGGGCACTGGCTACGACTGGACAATCAACAGCACTGAAAGGAAAGGATGTGAGTAATGGTTATATCCTTCTGGCAACAGCATGTGATGGGACATTAGCCACCACGGCGCAATTTACAAGTGTACGTGTGGTGTGTAATAACACCTTAGCGATTGCCTTACGTGGGCAGAATAGTAGTGCAGGTGTGGTGAAAGTTCCACACAGTACCAAGTTTGATGCTGAAAAGATTAAACAGCAATTGGGTATTTCGGTTCATGCATGGGACGAGCACATGTATGAAATGAAGCAGCTCAGCCAGCGTAAAGTCACCCAGCAGGAAGCAGCAGCTTACTTCGATGCAGTGTTCAATAATACAAACCTGAATATTGCTGAACAAGATGAAAGTATCATTCAGTTCTACCGTAATGTAGCTACGCCTAAACAAATCAACTCATCCAAAACCGACAATAAAACTGAGCCAAATGGACGTGCGATGTCTAAGGTCATGACCATGTTTAACGGGCATGGTCGTGGTGCCGAGTTAGCTTCAGCTAAAGATACGGCGTATGGACTGCTTTGTAGTATTACCGAGTTTGTTGATCATGAGCGACGTGCGATCTCAAAAGATCACCGATTAGATTCAGCATGGTTTGGGGTAGGAGCCAACCTTAAACAACGCGGGCTGGAACAGGCACTAAGAATGGTTGTATAAGTTATGATTATTTGTTTAAGTTTATTTATACATGAATTACAGAAAATCATGTAATTAATTTATAAAAACATGGGCAGATTATGGGGTAAGTAATTTTACCCCTATATTTTAAAAGATCTGAGACTCTACAGTCTTACACTACACTCTACTTACAATAGTAAAGCTTATGGAGTTAGAAAAAATATCAAGGATTGAACCAATGATGAAATCAAGCAGAATCAGATAATTTTTTTCATTTTACTTTTTTAAATTACTATATACCTATTTAATCAATTCCCACTACAGTTGTAATATATCCTGTCATTAAAAGGATCATTAGACCTAATGACATTTCAAATAAAATGGCATAACCCAATTGTTTTGCAAATTTTGGATCCTGTAAACGAGGAGTAAAATACCATTTATTAAAGGCAGCCAATAATAAAATACTTAAAACAAATATTATTTTAATAATGAATCCATGCCCATAAGGAGTATTCAGTAGAATATTGAAATCTTTAATGAGTAATAGAGCAATACTGGCACCACATGCAAGTAATATTCCTACCACAAAAGCAGCAATTCTTCCAAACAGATGCATGCGTTCTTTCAAGGGAAGACCAGTAATTTTTTTACTTGTTCTCCATAAAGGATAAAGTGATCCCATCCATAAAGACATTACAAGTACATGGATTGATAATAAAAATTGTGCGAATAAAGGTAAATTTGTAACATGACCAAGTTGAGAAAAACTAAAAACAATAGGAGTTAAAAGTATGAGAAATATTACTCCTTCAATTTTTGAAACCTGAATAGTTCCTTTACTAAGTTTTATGATCATCAATAGAAGTAGAAAAGCAAAACTAATTGATCGAATAATATGAACGTGCCCTGTGGGAGTATTTATTAAAATGTTTATGTAGTTGCTATCCCACATGCCAGAAAGACCTGTATTGGCAAAACTTCCAATGAGAAGGAAGAAGCCAAGAATACTGGATATTAAACCCAGTCCTGCACCAATAGTTATGTACTTCAGAATAGTCTGTTTAATTTCTACATAACGACCAAGTAAGAAATAACAGAAAGCACCACCAACAACAAATGCAATACCTAAATATAAAACGACTTTAGCCAGCCATGTTGCGTATATCCAAGTTTCAGGAAGCATATTTTTCTCCATCGTTATAGCGACATGCCAGCAAATTGCTGGCATGTTTACTAACTTCGTTTTTATTTTATTTTGCTGCTTTAAGCGTGAAATTATATTCGCCATTCATGTTATGGCCATCTGCACCCATTGTGGTCCATACCACGGTATATTTACCTTTCTTAAGTTTAGGTACGGCCACTTCAAATGACTTTTTCATATCATGAGTTATTTTATAATTTAATGGGATATCCTTACGTTGGGCATCAAGCAATTTGACGTTCATTAACATAACCTCTTCACCAAAATTTAAAGTTATGTTTTGGGGTTGACTTGCTACAGAAGCATTAATAGCAGGTGTTGCACTTTCAAGTTTTACATGTGCAAACGCACTTGAAGCAGCTACAACCATAGTTGCACCAACTAATACATTGCGTAGAACTGATACTTTATTTTGGAAAATTTTCATTTCATCATCCTTCTAAAACTGATACATAGCTAAGTAATGACCCGTTGACGTTCATGAATAGATTGAGTTGGTCATCACTCTTCGTATGCTTATTATTCAAGACAGATAGAAACGTCTTGATGACTCCAAAATTACATTTTTGTCATTTTTAAAATTGAAAACACACAAGTGTTACACTGACTTTATTGAAAATAATGGTCACTAAATGACCGGAAAACGAAAAATTAGTTTAATCCTAATGAGCTCTTTGTTTTGAGAATTAATATGAAGGAGGTTCTATGGACCATCATCATGAAGATAAGAATACTAGCAATAGACTTATTGACCCTGTCTGTGGAATGGCCGTAACGCAGGCTTCTAAATTCTATGAAAAAATTGACAGTAAAACGTTTTACTTTTGCAGTGAAAAATGCAAGTTAAAGTTTGAAAATGATCCTTTGTTTTATATTAATGAAGAGGGTAAATCTTCTCCAACTAAAAAATCAATGAATAGAGCTGAAGTAGATTCAAATGAAATTACTAATTCAGCTCATGTAAATACTTCAACAATTTATACATGTCCCATGCATCCGGAGATTCGACAGAATCAACCTGGAAACTGTCCAATTTGCGGTATGACATTAGAGCCTTTACTTCCAAATTTAGATGAGGCTGATGAAAATCCTGAACTCAAGGACTTTAAAAGAAGATTTTGGTACACGTTACCTTTGACCGTTGTCGTAATAACCTTGGCGATGTTTGGTCATAAATTAAACTGGTTTGAAATTAAAGTACAAACCTGGATTGAACTTCTTCTTACCTTGCCAATAGTTTTTTGGGCGGGATGGCCATTTTTTGTTAGATGTTGGCAATCAATTTTAAATCGTAGTCCGAATATGTGGACTTTAATTGGGATTGGGACCGGTGCAGCATTTATATACAGTCTCGTTGGAACTTTGGCACCGCAAGTATTCCCTGACTCTTTTATATCTATGGGGCGTGTTGCAGTATATTTTGAAGCTACTGACGCTATCATTTCACTAACATTGTTAGGTCAAGTGCTTGAATTAAAAGCTCGCTCGCAAACTTCGGCCGCGATTAAATCTTTGCTTGGGTTGGCGCCGAAAACTGCCAGAAAAGTAAATGACGATGGTAGAGAAGAAGATATTCCTCTTTCCCATGTACACGTTGGAGATTTGCTTAGAGTACGACCAGGTGAAAAGGTACCTGTTGATGGAATAGTTACTGAAGGTTCAAGTTCTATTGATGAGTCGATGTTAACTGGAGAACCTGTACCAGTTACAAAACGTGTGGGAGACCAGGTGATTGGCGCAACTATGAATATGAATGGTTCATTAGTGATGCGTTCAGAAAAGGTTGGGTCATCAACTGTACTCTCTCAGATCGTACAAATGGTGTCGCAAGCTCAACGTTCTAAAGCTCCAATGCAAAGAATGGCAGATCAGGTAGCAGGATGGTTTGTTATGGTGGTTATTGGTATTTCTATACTTACATTTTTGGGTTGGGGAATATTCGGACCAGAGCCGAGTTGGGTTTATGGGCTAATCAATGCTGTCGCAGTTTTAATTATTGCTTGCCCATGTGCTTTAGGATTAGCGACGCCTATGTCAATCATGGTGGCAACCGGTCGTGGTGCATCAAATGGTGTACTTTTTCGTGATGCTGCAGCTATAGAAAATTTACGGAAGATTGATACGTTAATTATTGATAAGACAGGAACCTTAACCGAAGGCCAACCTACATTTGATAAGATTATCCCTCTTTCTGGATATGAAGATAACGAGATTCTTCGATTAGCAGCTAGTCTGGATCAAGGAAGTGAACATCCTTTAGCCGATGCAATTGTACGTGCTGCCCGGGAAAGAGATCTTGCACTATCGAAACCGACATCTTTTGAGTCAGGGTCTGGTATTGGCGTTAAGGGTGAGTTAAATGGACATCAGTTATCTCTAGGTAATACCGCATTAATGGAACAACTTGGTATATCTGTTGATGCATTTATCAATGATGCTGAGAAGTTAAGAGCTGAAGGTGCAAGTGTTATGCATTTAGCTGTGGATGGGAAACTGATAGGTTTGATAGCTGTTTCAGATCCAATCAAAGCAAGTACACCTGAAGCTTTGCATTCATTAAAAAATTCCGGTTTAAGAATCGTAATGGCTACAGGCGATGGCTTAACAACAGCGAAATCAGTTGGTAGCCGTTTAGGTATCGATGAAGTTTATGGAGAAGTAAAACCCGCAGATAAATTAGAATTAGTTAAGAAATTACAAAAAGAAGGAAGAATCGTAGCAATGGCTGGTGACGGAATTAACGATGCCCCGGCTTTAGCGCAGGCTGACATCGGAATTGCAATGGGGACAGGAACAGATGTCGCAATGAATAGTGCTCAAGTTACTTTGGTAAAGGGTGATTTACGCGGTATTGAAATAGCCCGTACCTTGTCGGAGGCAACTATTAAGAATATGAAGCAAAACCTGATGTTTGCGTTTCTTTATAATGCGTTAGGTATCCCTTTGGCTGCTGGTATTTTATACCCATTTACTGGATGGTTACTTTCTCCTATGATTGCAGCGCTCGCAATGAGCCTAAGTTCAGCTTCGGTTATTGGTAATGCTTTACGGCTACGAAAATAAAACAGATCATTGCCTGACTACTTATTATTTTAACCATTTGTAATAAGTAGCCAGGTTTTTATTAGGATAAATAATTAATTTTTAAAAATAATTTTAAAAATTATACGTCCGTTATTATAGTCTGCTTGAATTGTTGCGCCATGGACATCAAGAATTGACTTTGTAATGGCTAAACCTAGTCCGGTGCCTTCCTCAACTCGTTGTCTTGATGCATCTGTACGATAAAAACGATCAAATAATCGGCTCAACTGCTCAGATGTTAAGGGTGAACTTTCATTCTCAATTGTGAATATAGTGGTATCTATATTTTTTTGAAACTGAATTTTGATTACCGAATTTGGTTTGCCATACCTAATAGAGTTTGATAGTAAATTACTAAGTGCACGACGTAACATTGAAGGATCGCCCTCAACGTAACCTTGGCCAGTTTGCTTGAGTGACATTCCTTTTTCAGCAGCAATTGCATCATAAAAATCAAATAATGCTGAGACTTCTTTGACTAAATTCACTTGCTGTAAATTCGCTTTATGTAGGCCATGTTCTGCTTTTGCGAGAAAGAGCATATCGGATACCATTCGAGCTAAACGTTCAAACTCTTCCAAATTGGAAAATAGAATTTCTTGATAGGTACTAATATCTCGACTACGTGATAAACAAACCTGGGTTTGCGTCATCAAATTATTAATAGGTGTTCTGATCTCATGAGCTAGATCAGATGAAAAATCCGAGAGTTTCCCTACCGCTGTTTCTAGCCGGTCTAACATATCGTTGAATGCGATGGCTAATGATTTCAGTTCAGTTGGAGTACTGTCTACTTCTAATCGCTCAGAAAGATGCTGAGCCGAGATACCTTCTGCAACTTTTGCCATTTTTTGAACTGGCCGTAATCCTCTCCAAGCGGCAAACCAACCTAAAAACATTAAACAAATTGTACCTACAACACCGATGTATAATAACTGTCGTCTAAAATCATTTAAAAAGTGCTGATGTTCAGATGTATCGATCCCCACAATAATTTGAGCTGATGGAATACTAATATTATTAAAGGACTTTTTATAAACTAAGCCCCGATAGATTTTTTTTTGAATTTCCCATTCTATCCAAGGAGCATGTTTAGATTTGACTAACGTTTGCGTCTTTATGACTGCTGGTGCAGAACTAAAAATAATTTGGCCTGTTGGACGTTCTATTTGAACAATCAGATCATGATGACCTACTAAAGCATCTTTTAAATATGTATTTAATTCATGGGTATTTGTAGGGTTCTGTTCAAGTAAATTTTCTAAAAGCTGAATTTTTCCTTCTAACTGGGTCCGGTCCTGAGTTTCAAAATGATGCATAACAAGTTGATGAATGACCAGCCCCATAATCAATAAAATGATGACAGTTGATAGAGAAAAGATAATTGCAATACGGATGCTAATTGCATTAAACAATTTATGAGTCATCTTCTACCTCTAAGACATATCCCATCCCCCGGATGTTTTGAATTAACTTAGGGGTGAAGTTGTTATCTATTTTATTTCTTAAACGTTTAATGGCGACTTCGACTACATTGGTATCACTATCAAAATTCATATCCCATATTTGAGAAGCAATTAAAGCACGAGGTAGAATTTCTCCACGTCTACGCATAAATAATTCCATCAATGCAAACTCTTTGGCTGTTAGGTCAATACGTTGCCCTGCACGAGTAACACGACGTTTACGTAAATCAAGTTCAAGGTCTGCAATAGTGATTAAGTTGCTATCTTCTTTTTGTTGTCCCCGACGGAGTAAGCTCTTAATTCGAGCCAGTAGCTCTGCAAAAGCAAAAGGCTTGACAAGATAATCATCAGCCCCTAATTCTAACCCTTTCACTCGATCATCAATTTGATCTCGGGCTGAAAGAAAAAGAATAGGCATGCTTTTACCGCTTTTTCGAATATCATTAATTATATTCCAGCCGTCCAACTTAGGTAACATTACATCTAGAATGATAAGGTCATAATCTTCAGAAAGAGCATGATGTTTTCCTGTTAATCCATCTGTAACCCAGTCAGTAATATAGCCAGCTTCAGAAAGGCCCTGTTTAAGGTAATCACCAGTTTTTTGTTCATCTTCAACTAATAAGATTCTCATTTATAAAAAACCCGATAGAATTAATTAGGATCATAATAACTTTTTAATTCTCTGATTAGGTATAGATTACAAAAATGTCATTTTCATGTCATATAGATGTTTAGTGCCTGCCTTTAATGTATTCATATAAGCTAATTTTGGAGCAAAAAATGAAAACTTTATTTCGTCGTGGTTTAACTACTTTTTTATGTGTTGGATCTTTGTTCGCTGGAACTCAGTCTTGGGCTGCAGAGGCTAAACAGACCAATACAGTAAGTACTACTGTTCAAGCAGATATCAAAGAACAAGGTAAGTGTCAAAAACCCTGTGATATGAAGAATGATAAAACAACTCAACAGGACCATAGCCAGCACGACCACAGTAAAATGTCCGATATGTCCCAAATGGATCATTCTAAGATGATGAATATGGCCCCTTCTAAAATGGGAAATATGGATCACTCAAATATGATGAACATGGATCACTCTAAAATGAACATGTCAAATACATCAAATAAATAAAGAATACGATAAATGAGAGATTGGGGGTAAAGCAGTTAAACATGTTTTATCCCTTATCTTGATATTCGATAGGTGAAGTAAATGTCTAAAAAATTAAGTCATGTCTTTTTAATAGGAATCGGTTTATTTTCGTCGACTTGGGTTATGGCAGCGGTTAAAGAATATGATTTAACTATTGCTGAACAGACGGTGAATATAACAGGTAAGCCTTTAAAGCGAATTACGGTAAATGGTAAGTTTGTTGCACCTCTTCTTGAGTTTGAGGAAGGTGATGATGCTGTTATTCGTGTACATAACAAGTTAAAGAACCAAGATTCATCTATTCATTGGCATGGTTTAATCTTACCTGGCATCATGGATGGTGTTCCTGGATTTAATCAGTTTGATGGTATTGCACCAAATAAAACTTATGAATACAAATTTAAAGTCCGTCAAAATGGTACTTATTGGTATCACTCACACAGCAAAGGACAAGAACAGGATGGCCTATATGGCCCCCTCGTGATTTATCCAAAAAATAAAGTACCTTTATCAGCTGGAGAAAAGGCTGATAGAGATTACGTAGTCCTACTATCTGACTTTCATAATTCGACTAGTGGTCAAATTATGAGTAATCTCAAAAAAGAGGCTGATTATTACCAAAATAGAAGAGAAACGGTTTTTGATGTTTTTAAACAGATTAAAAAAGATGGCTTAAAAGCAACATGGCAAGATCGCTCTATGTGGAATCAGATGCGAATGCTTAAGACAGATATGTCTGATGTAACAAAGTATACGTTCTTGATGAATGGTAAGACTCCAGAACAAAATTGGACTGGAAATTTTAAAGCTGGAGAAAAAGTACGTCTTCGGTTTATTAATGCCTCGGCAATGTCTTTGTTCGATGTAAGAATTCCTAATCTGAAAATGACAGTAGTCAGCGCAGATGGACAACCAGTAAAACCCGTGCCAGTGGATGAATTCCGGATAGGAACAGCTGAGACTTATGATGTTATTGTAGAACCGAAACAAGCAAATTATCAGATTGAAGCTGAATCTATTGATCGAAGTGGTTTTTCTATTGGTACATTACATGATGAAAATACTTCACTTGTAAAAAGTACTACGATGCCGACACCTCGTCCCCGTGCTTTACTGACGATGGAAGATATGGGAATGGACCATGATATGTCTTCAATGAAAGGTATGGATCATGATATGTCTTCAATGAAAGGAATGGATCATGATATGTCTTCAATGAAAGGAATGGACCATGATATGTCTTCAATGAAAGGTATGGATCATGATATGTCTTCAATGAAAGGAATGGACCATGATATGTCTTCAATGAAAGGTATGGACCATGATATGTCTTCAATGAAAGGTATGGACCATGATATGCCTTCAAAAACAGTAAGCTCTTCTGGATCTGATCAAGTGGTTTACGGATGGGCGAATGCATCAACACCAGCTGGTCTAAAAGCACTTCAATATAGTGATTTACAATCTTTAACCCCCCAAAAAGATACCCGTGCTCCAGAACGTGAAATTGAAATTCGTTTAGGTGGAAATATGGAGCGCTATATTTGGACAATTAATGGTAAGAAGTTTAATGAAACTGAACCATTTAAAGTGAAATATGGTGAGCGTATACGCTTGAAATTTGTTAACGATAGTATGATGGCTCATCCAATGCATTTACATGGCATGTTTATGCAACTGGAAAATGGCCAAGATCCTAGCAATATGCCGAATAAACATACAGTAATTGTTCCACCAGGTAAAACAGTTACAACTTTATTAACGGCTGATGAGTTAGGTGAATGGGCTATCCATTGCCATTTGCTCTATCACATGTCTGCTGGAATGATGAATAAACTTATTGTGGCAAATGTCGATAGTAATAGTACTGATTCGAAAGATGTTGTTGCTCAACCTAATACTAATGATAAGGGGGTAAATCAACATGCGCACCACTAAAAAAATATATTCTAAGACATTTTTATCTATAGCTTTAATTGGATTATCAGGTGTAGCTTTTGCAAATGATACTGCTGTTCAAAGCATGGATAGTAGTACTAAATCCTCTCAGTCCGAGAGTATGAAAATGCTGTTAAAAGAGCCTGGTGGATTAGGTTATGTTGATCGTAATACTTACCAAAATTCAACTTCTGGTAATGATGGAGATAATGGTATAGGCCTGGAAGCCGAAACTTCTAATAACCGAAATCATGATAAACATCTGAAAGAACATGGTGGACAAGTTTTCCAAATGACTAAGTTTGAGAATGAGTGGACTGTGGATGAAGATGGCAAAGGTGCTTTAGGATCGAAAATTGAAACATTGATAGGTACAGATGAAAATCGCCTATTTATTGAAGCAAATTTGGATAAAGCAGAAAGTCATGATCCAAAATATGATGTATCTGCGCTTTATAGCCGTAATGTAGCACCCTTTTGGGATGTACAGGCTGGGGTGAGATACAGTGAAGATAAAAATAACAGCAACAGCGATCGGGTTGATGGTGTTGTTGGCGTGTTGGGATTAGCTCCATATTTCTTTGAAACCCAAGCTTATTTGTACGGTGGTGAGAATAATTTTTGGGGGGCAAGCTTTGAAGTCGAGCGTGATTTCCTGTTAACCCAGAAATTGATCACACAACCTTATCTTGAAGTAGATGCTGTATTTAGCGATGATTCTAACTATGCTGCAAAATCAGGTTTGTCTGAACTAAAAACCGGTATTAAAACCCGATATGAAGTCACTAAAAGAGTCAGACCTTTTGTGGATGTTGCTTACCAATATGAAAAAGGACAAAAAGCAACTAACGTGCAAGAAGCAACTGAGTCCGAAAAAGGATGGAAATATGGTGCAGGCATCGAATTGGTATTTTAAAATACTATAACTTGAAATCATGAATAGTAGTTTCGGCTACTATTCATGAAATTGTTGCTATTACGATTCAATTCTGTAAAACTAAAAAAGCTTAAAATTTGGTCTATGTCTATGCAGTGGTTAAAAACATGCCTATCGCTGTTTTTATCGTTTGCTATCCTGTTAGTAGGATCGGCTGCTGTTGCCTCGTCTGTACATAAACGATGTTTAATGCCATCTGAACAGATGCAATCCATGCAAATGGAAGAGTCGAAAAATCAGAATATGATGCATACTGATTGTATGAAAGGAGAAGCAAAGTCCAAAAAAACTCTGCATGATCCATCCTGTCTGTCTGAACAAGATTGCATTATGTCTTTTACCAAGCTTGTATATGCTAATGACGTTCAGGGTATTTTGCACTCAATGGTTTCCTTTCCTATAGAGCGCTCAGCTTTTTACTCTTTAGATCAAAATCTTCCTTCTCCATACCCTTCGGGTTTATGGAAGCCTCCACGCTCTAACTAATTTGATAGTCCTCTATCATTCATAGAATTTTCTATGAATGTTCTGCGCGTGCGCGTAAACATTTTAGAGCAAAAAATATGAATATTTATAAAGAAAAGCAATCTCATCGTAAGAGATGGCCAATAGCTACTATCTGTTTCTGTCTGGTCTATGGTCAGGCTTATGCTGAGCCATTAACTTTGAATACAGCTATGAAGCTTGCTGAGCAATATGCACCTACCCTAAGAGCAAATAGTGCTCGAATTGAAGGGGCTGAGAATGTAGTTTCAGCTTCTGGCATTTTACCCAACCCTAAATTATTTTTCGGTTTGGAGAATTATCCTATATCTGGTGATGCGTCATGGTCAGTCACACAAGATGGCATGACCATGCAGAAAATTGGTGTTATGCAAGATTTTCCAAACCGCGCCAAAAGACAAGCCGAGGTCGAGTTAGCAAAAGCTGAATTGGGTTCAGCTACTGCTCAAACTGAGATTCTACGTATTGAGTTACGTCAGAAAGTCGCATCTGCTTGGCTTAAACGCTTTTATCTTGAGCGTAAATTGGCGCTATATGATGAACTGTTTTCAGAAAATCGATTACTTTCTCAAATCACACAGACACAGGTCACATCCGGTCGGACAATTGTTGCTGATGCACTTGATCCAAAACAAGAAGCCACTGTATTACTTGACCGGAAGGATGATTTACTTCGTGATTTAAATAAAGCCAAACTAGAATTACATCGGTTGGTAAGTGTAGAGCAAACTGGAAATCCCTCTCAAATTGAAACCTTACCTGACCAAGCTCCATCCATCCATCTTGATACATCAAAGCTGTATCATCACTTGCATCAGCATCCTGAATTAAAAGCTTTTCAGGCTGAAAAGCTAACTGCTGAAGCAAAACTGAAGCAAGCTCAGGCTTTACAGAAACCAGATTGGGGTATTGAACTTGCTTATCAGCATCGAGCACCCGAATTTGGCGATATGATCGGGGTGCAACTAACAACAGAGCTTCCTGTCTTTTCAAAAAGACGTAGTAGTCCACTCATGCAGGCAGCTTTAGCCGAACAAAACAGGATTACCGCCGATCAAGAAGTCCAATACCGTGACCATCTCACTATGCTAGATGATGGGTTATCCGATCTTGATGCACTTGATCAGCAAATTAGACGTGCGATGCAAACAAGTATTCCACTCGCTAAACAAAAAGTGGGTTTACAGTTAGCAAGTTACCAAGCAGGCAAAAGCAATTTGTCCAATGTCATTACCGCCCGGCAAGCTCTTTTAGAACAACAGCTGCGACTTATTGATCTTCAACAACAACAAGCAATTACAACAGCACAACTTTATTTTGCCTTTGAAGAGCCGACCTTAAACCATGCTGAGGAGCAGCCATAATGTTAAGAAATAAATTGGCAATGACTGTCATGGGAGTTGCCACAATTAGTCTTGTCGTAGGTGGCGGTGCCGGATATTGGTTTGCTCATCAGGAAGAGGGTTCTCAATCGGCATCGGTAAGCCAGAAGCAGGATGCTAAAGTGCTTTATTGGTACGATCCAATGAAACCAGAACAGCATTTTGATAAGCCAGGCAAGTCTCCATTTATGGACATGCAACTGGTACCTAAATATGCAGACGAAAATACTACGATGACGGATGAAAGTCGTCCTACAGTCAAAATAGATCCAACTCTTCAACAAAATTTAGCCATCCGTTACGGCACAGTTGAACAGGCTGTAATTGGAAATGCCATTTTTACTAATGGCATATTACAAGCAAATGAACGGCAAACAGCTATTTTACAAACTAGAGCAAGTGGCTTTGTCCAGCGAGTGTACGGGCATGCTGTTGGAGATATGGTGACGCAAGGAAGCCCTATAGCTGATATTTCAATACCGGAATGGACTGGAGAGCAAACTGAATTTTTAGCTGTGCTCCGTACGGGAGATCGTTCCCTTATTCAAGCAAGCCGTCAACGTTTACAGCTTTTAGGAATACCACAAAATGTGATTCATCAAGTTGAGCGAACTCGTCGAGTGCAATCTAATATAACTTTGCAAGCTCCAACTAGTGGATTTATTGATTCACTAGAAGTCCGCAATGGTATGGCTTTGGCTATGGGGCAAACCTTGGCCACAATTAAAGGTATCAACCCGATTTGGCTAGAGGCAGCCGTTCCTGAAAAACAAATTGCTGGAATCAAACGAGGTATGAGTGTAGAAGCCAATTTTGCTGCTTTTTCTCAAAAAGTAGCTGGCAAAGTTATCGACATTTTGCCTACCTTAGATACAACATCAAGAACTATTAAAGTTCGGATTGAATTACCAAATCCTAGTGGTCAACTTAAGCCAGGGATGTTTGCTTCTGTCAATATAATAAATAATCCCCAAAGCAGTTTGGTTATACCAGAGCAAGCTGTTATACGGACAGGTACTCGGAATGTTGTCATTGTAGGGCATGAGCAAGGACGTTTTGAACCTGTTGTTGTACAGTTAGGTCAAAGTGATGGCAATAAAATTGCAGTCCTGCAAGGGTTGAAAGCTGGTCAGAAAGTAGTGATTTCAGGACAATTTCTGATTGATTCTGAAGCAAATTTGCAAGGCGTATTGGATAAGCTCAACACTGGGCAACCAATTGCATCATCTCAAACGATTAAGAGGTCAACATATCAAGGTCTTGGTAAAGTTGAAAAAGTCACAAATCAAGATATTACCATTTCACACCAAGCTATTCCTGAGTTGGGTTGGGGTGCTATGACTATGAGCTTTAAACAACCAGTTCAACCATTTACCCAAATTCAGCAAGGCGATCAGGTCCGTTTTGGGTTTACACATACTGGAGATGCTTACGTTATTTCTGACATTTCCAAGATGTCCATGACATCTATGAAGAACTAAACGGGAGAACCATTATGATTGCCCGTATTATTCGTTTTTCAATTGCGAATCGTGTATTTGTCCTGTTGGCAGCTTTAGTTTTGGCTGCTTGGGGAACTTGGGCTGTAAAGAATACACCGGTTGATGCTTTGCCAGATTTATCTGACGTACAAGTGATTGTCAGAACTAATTACCCAGGTCAGGCACCACAAATTGTTGAAAATCAGGTGACGTACCCTTTAACAACAACGATGTTATCAGTACCAGGTGTTAAAACTGTTCGAGGTTATTCTTTTTTTGGTGATTCTTATGTCTATGTCATTTTTGATGAGCATACCGATCTTTATTGGGCCCGTTCTCGTGTATTGGAATATCTAAATCAGATCCAGGGAAAAATGCCTGCGAATGCAAAATCGTCGTTAGGACCCGATGCTACTGGAGTTGGCTGGGTTTATGAATATGCATTAGTTGATCCAACAGGACAACATGACCTTGCACAACTGAGAAGCATACAAGACTGGTTTTTAAAGTATGAACTAAAGACATTACCTAATGTGGCTGAAGTTGCCACGATTGGGGGGATGGTTAAGCAATATCAAGTTGTCTTAGACCCAAGCAAAATGGCGGCTTTAGGTGTTACACAAAACAATGTCATTGAGGCGATTCAAAAGGCTAATCAGGAAACTGGTGGTTCAGTCCTTGAAATGGCTGAAACGGAATATATGGTACGAGCTTCTGGTTATTTAAAAACTTTAGATGATTTTCGCCAGATTCCACTACGAACAAATAGTTTGGGTGTTCCTGTTTCTTTAGGTGATGTTGCAACAATTCAACTCGGACCGGAAATGCGTCGTGGTATCACTGAGCTGAATGGACAAGGTGAAACTGTTGGTGGTGTTGTGATTTTACGGGCTGGTAAGAATGCACGTGAAACGATTACTGCTGTGAAAGCGAAACTGGCTGAATTGCAACAAAGTTTACCGAAAGGAGTGCAGGTTGTTCCTGTATATGATCGCAGTAAACTGATTGATCGGGCAGTCGCGAATCTCAGTCATAAATTAATTGAAGAATTTATTGTCGTGGCTTTAGTCTGTGGACTTTTCCTCTGGCATTTACGATCAGCAATGGTAGCTATTGTTTCTTTACCACTTGGGATTTTGTCGGCTTTCTTAGTCATGTACTATCAGGGCCTAAATGCCAATATCATGTCACTGGGGGGGATTGCCATTGCTATTGGCGCTATGGTTGATGCAGCGGTTGTGATGGTTGAAAATGCACATAAGCATATAGAGACTTGGCAGCATGAACATCCCAATCAAGTATTAGAAACTCAAGCACGCTGGAATATTATTGCCCGTTCCGCCAGTGAAGTTGGTCCTGCTTTATTTTTCTGCTTACTTATCATTACCTTATCTTTTATTCCTATTTTTACTTTACAGGCGCAAGAAGGACGTTTGTTCTCGCCTCTGGCGTTTACCAAAACCTATGCCATGGCAGCGGCAGCTGGTTTATCCATTACTCTGATTCCTGTTTTGATGGGTTATTGGATCCGCGGGAAATTACCCTCAGAACAGCGTAATCCATTGAACCGTTTCCTCATCAAAATATACCGACCTATGTTGGATCAGGTTTTAGCTCATCCAAAGACCACTTTATTTGGTGCATTGCTAATTTTCCTTATTAGTCTTTTTCCTTTAACGCGATTAGGTGGAGAATTTCTGCCGAATATGGATGAAGGTGATTTACTGTATATGCCTTCAGCTTTACCAGGATTGTCCGCAGCTAAGGCCTCAGAACTGTTACAGCAAACAGATCGAATGATTAAAACGGTTCCAGAAGTTGCGACAGTATTTGGTAAAGCAGGGAGAGCTGAGTCAGCAACAGATCCTGCGCCTTTAGAAATGTTTGAAACCACGATTCAGTTCAAACCACGGTCTGAATGGCGCTCAGGTATGACACCTGACAAATTAGTAAAAGAACTAGATAAGGCAGTCCAAGTACCGGGTTTAACGAATATATGGGTACCACCTATCCGTAACCGGATTGATATGTTGGCAACTGGGGTGAAAAGTCCAATCGGGATTAAGATTTCAGCAAATGATCTGCAAGATATTGATCGGGTAGCACAGCAAATTGAACAAGTTGCTAAACAGGTACCCGGTGTTAGCTCGGCTTTAGCTGAACGACTCACAGGTGGTCGATATGTTGATGTCGATATTAACCGTATGCAGGCTGCACGATATGGTCTCAATATCAACGATGTGCAGAAAATTGTATCATCCGCGATTGGTGGAGAAAATATTGGTGAAACTGTTGAGGGATTAGCAAGATATCCCATTAATGTACGTTATCCACGAGAGATTCGAGATTCACTGGAAGCTTTGAGAAATTTACCGATTGTAACTGAATCTGGACAACAAATTGTATTAAGTAGTGTTGCCAATATTCAAATTACAGATGGCCCTCCAATGCTAAAAAGTGAGAATGCCCGTCCAAGTGGTTGGGTTTATGTAGACGTACAAGGACGTGACTTAGCTTCAGTTGTGCAAGAGTTGAAGCAGTCTATTGACCAAAAAGTAAAACGCTCCTCTGCCATGAGCATTAGCTATTCAGGACAGTTTGAGTTCATGGAGCGTGCGAATGCTCGCTTAAAAGTCGTCATTCCAATTACATTGATGATTATTTTTCTACTGCTCTATTTGATTTTTAGACAAGTACAAGATGCAGTTCTGATTATGGCAACGCTACCTTTTGCTTTAATTGGTGGTATATGGGCCATGTATTTGAGCGGTTTTCACTTTTCAGTTGCGATTGCAGTTGGTTTTATCGCCCTTGCAGGTGTTGCTGCTGAGTTTGGTGTAGTCATGTTGTTCTACTTGAAGCAAGCAGTTGAACATGCACAGCAAAACCTATCTTCTTCAACGGCATCCTTAACAGAGCAACAACTCAATGATGCAATCCGAACAGGAGCTGTACTACGCGTTCGTCCTAAAGCCATGACGGTTGCCGTCATTTTGGCAGGCTTAATTCCTATACTTTTAGGGACTGGGACAGGTTCTGAATTGATGAGCCGTATTGCTTTACCTATGGTTGGGGGCATGATTTCAGCTCCTCTACTGTCAATGTTTGTTATCCCGGCTGCATATCAGCTTTTAATCAAAAGAAAACTATCAACACATTGATCGTTTTGTTATTTCGTCAAAAGAGGTTTTATTATGTTGAAATTTATGAAAATTGTGGCTCTTGTTGCAACTGTTGCTGCGTTAACTGCATGTAGCAAAAATGAGGCATCAGAGCAAAAGAAAGCGGAAGCACCGATGGAGCAGATGAGTAAAGAGTCATCTACAGTTGCAACAGCTCAAGCTGTTGGTGTGATTACTGCTATTGATACGAAAGAAAATATTCTAACACTCGACCATGAAGCAATTCCTGCAATTAAATGGCCTGCAATGACTATGGGCTTTAAAGTTGCAGATCCAGCATTATTAAATGGTTTAACTGTAGGGGAGAAGGTTGACTTCGAATTAAAAATAGAGGGTGAGAGTCAGATTATTATTGCTGTGAAAAAAAGCTCATAATCAGTTTAATACTTAAAAGAAAAATGGATGCAAAGGCATCCATTTTTCTTTATGAAACATTCTTATTTTGATTAAAGTCTACTAATAAGCTGATATGTAATGAAGGCAAAGAAATACGCAAGCCCAAATAAGTAAGTCGCCATAATAACAGGCTGTTTCCAGCTACCAGTTTCACGACGAATGGTCGCTAATGTTGCAAGACAATGTGGTGCGAAAATGTACCAAACTAATAATGACATCCCTGTAGCTAGCCCCCAGCCATCAGGACCAGAGATTTGACTCAACAATGTTTGAGTTACAGTATCTTCATCTCCAGACATAGCATAAATTACACCTAAAGCAGCAATGACAACTTCCCTTGCAGCCATAGCAGGAATTAATGCAATACAGATTTCCCAAGTAAAGCCGATAGGTGCAAATATAGGCTGAATAATGTGTCCAAGTTGTCCAGCTAAACTATAGTTGATAGCAGGCATTGTGGCATGCTCAGGTGGTTGAGGGAACGTAACCAACACCCAAAGCAATATAGATAATGCTACGATAATGCCACCAACCCTTTTTAAAAAGATCGTAGCTCGATCATAAAGTCCTAATGCAACGTTTCGAATATCTGGTAATCGGTAAGTAGGCAACTCAAAGATAAAAATACTTTCTGTCTTATCTTTTCTAACTAGTTTCAAAAATAAAGAAACACATAATGCTGAAACAATGCCAGCCATATATAGTCCAAAAAGAACTAAACCTTGTAGACTTAACCAACCATAAACTAATTTGTTTGGAATGAATGCCGCAATCAGCAAAGCATAAACAGGTAATCTTGCAGAACAAGTCATTAATGGTGCAATCATAATGGTTGCTAGGCGATCTCTTTCCGAACTAATGCTTCGTGTTGCCATGACACCAGGGATAGCACAGGCAAAACTAGACAATAGTGGAATAAAGGAACGTCCACTTAAACCAGCTTTGGACATTAATTTATCCAAAAGGAATGCTGCTCGTGGCAAATAACCTGATTCTTCTAGAATTAAAATAAAGAAGAATAAGATAAGGATCTGCGGCATATAAGCCAAAACACTACCCGATCCAGCGATTACCCCATCAACAATAAGACTTCTAAGTAATGGATGAGTAATAAGCGGGCCAATTGTATTACCTAACCAAGCAATTGCATTTTCAATTAATGAGATAAAAGGTTGTGCCCAGATAAAAACGGCTTGGAACATGACAAACATGGTAAGCGTTAGGATGACTAAACCAAGTACAGGATGTAAGAAAATTTTATCCAAGAAAGCTGTTCTTGCATCACCATTATCATTTTTTAAAATTACCTGTTTAGTAATATTTTTAATCTGATCAAAATGATTCAGATCAGAATGATAAGGAGTGACAAATAGATTTTTTTGATCTAATTGATTTAGTAGTTCTTGCACGCCTTTAGTTTTAACGGCAACAGCCTCAATAACAGGGATACCCAACAATTCTGATAGCTTATTAATATCTATCGAAATACCACGCTTTTTGACCTCATCCATCATATTTAAAACAAGAAGCATTGGTCGATTCAATGCCCTTATTTCAAGCACAAGACTTAAATGTAAATGTAAATTAGTGGCATCAACCACACATACATATATATCAGGTAGGACCTCACCCTCAAGCTCACCTAAGCATACAGCCCTTGTTACCTCTTCATCTAGACTCGTAGGCTTTAAGCTGTATGTGCCGGGCAAATCTAAAACCCGAACTGATTCACCAGAAGGTAGTTTAAAGAAACCTTCTTTCCGCTCAACAGTAACACCAGCATAATTAGCTACTTTTTGACGAGTACCTGTTAAAGTATTAAAGAGAGATGTTTTCCCACAATTTGGGTTACCAATAAGTGCAATATTTTTACTGTTCATTTGAAACAATCTCTACAAAAATTCGTTCAGCTTCATTCTTTCTTAACGCAAATCGAGAAGTTTCAATTTGAACCAATACTGGATCACCACCGAAAAGTCCCTTAGCTAGAACTTGTAAAGTTTCACCAATTCTGAAACCTAACAATTCAAGTCGTTCGAGAACTGGATCATTTTTATCTAAATATTGGTTACCTTTTTTTAGGTCAACAATTTTGACAAAGTCGTTTGGTTTAACTTGGAATAAATTCATTTTTAATACTCTTATTTCAATGCCAAAATTTTTCGAGCACCGTTAAGTACGAAAAGCGAAACAATTATTCCTATAACAAGATCTGGATATGCGGAACCTGTCAAAGCCACAAGGAAGCCAGCAATAATTACACCTAGATTCACAATCACATCATTAGCTGAGAAAATCCAACTTGCTTTCATATGTGCTCCACCATCTTTATGTCCAGAGATTAGATAAAGACAGGCAACATTCGCAATTAGTGCAAAAAAGCCGATTACAATCATTAATAAAGATTCAGGCTCACTACCTAATACAAAACGTCTAATTACATCGACAATTACAGTTATTGCGAGAAATAATTGAATCCAACCCGCAAAATGCGCGGCTTTAACTTGATACTTTGCAGCTTTACCTACAGCATAAAGTGCAATCCCATAAACAGCAGCATCTGCAAACATATCAAGAGAGTCTGCGATTAACCCTGTAGATGCAGCAATTAGTCCACTAATAAATTCAATAACGAAAAGTGCAGCATTAATAGCTAAAAGAATTTTTAAAACTTTTGCTTGTTCAGACGTATCTGCTTTTTCAGGCATTTCACCCACAGAGGTGGCGGTACTTTCAAGTTTGGCTCCAAAACCAAGTGCTTCAAGTTTGCTAGTAATTTCATTAAGACCATCATTATGAAAAACTTTCAATTTCCGATTAGGTAAATCAAATGTTAGTCCTTTGATCTCATTTACTGGAGACAATGCCATACGAACCATTTGCTCCTCAGCAGAGCAATCCATTTTCGGAATCAGAAACGTACTGATTTCTTTTGCATGCTCTTTATTTACATAGGCTTCAGTTTTATTTAATTTTGCTCCAAACCCAAGAGCTTCAAGTTTTGCAGTGATTTCATTACTTTTACCATTATGCATAACTTTTAGGTTTCGATTCGGCAAATCAAAAACTAGCCTCTTAACATTTACCAAAGAAGATAAAGTCATCCGAACCATTTGTTCCTCTGCGGAACAATCCATTTTAGGGATTTTATAGTCACTGATGAAAGTCGCTACATCCTCATTATCATTAACTGTCTCAGGTGAACTTATCGAATCTGGGGTACAACATGAGTTTGACTGCGTAGAACATGGCTGAGTACTAGCACAAGGATCTTTTTCATCTGGCTTAGATTGTTGTGGTAATTCATTACCACAACAAGAACTTTTACTTTCTTCAGCAGTTAAATCTTTACTGTTACCAGAATTTGTTTCTGATTCATTTTGATTTTGCTTAGTGTCTTCACAAGAATTTTCTTTATTACAACCGCAACCACTCATTGATGTGCCCATAGTCATATCTTTACTTATTGCATATTAAAATCCCTATAGCTACTATAGAGTCAAGTTGGATTTTGAGTATTTCTAATGTTTATGAAGATAGGAGAGCTCTCTGAAAAAACGTCGTGCTCAGTACTGACAATACGGTTTTATGAAAAAGAAGGTCTAATCCCGCAACCTGATCGAACTCAAGGTAACTATAGACTATATACTGAAGATTACATTGATCGGTTGAAATTCATTGTGAATTGTCGTTCTTTGAATATGAACTTAATTGAAATCAAAAAATTACTAAATTATAAGGATCTACCTAATCTAAATTGTTCTGATGTGAATGAGCTTATCGATTCACATATTAACGATGTAGAGGAAAATATTCGGAATCAGCAGAAACTCATACAGCAGCTATTAGAAATAAGAAAGACTTGTGATGGGTTATGTACAGTGGAAAAATGTGGTGTACTGAAGAAGTTAGCCTGAATAAAAAGTTAGTGATCACATTTGTCTCTCAAACTTACTGATACGTATATTGGTTTATTTAATATTATTGCTAAATTCTTAATCTAAAATGAATTGTTTACAGCAGTTTTTCAAATTTAACTAGCTTATTTAATGGATTGTATTTTGCAGACCATCTGGCTAGTTGGTTATGGTGAATGGACAGGCATGACATCGGCAACATTAATTGGGGTTTCTAGAACTGCCAGAGCAGTAGTCGATGAAATAGTTGTCTATTTAGCCATAGATTAAATAGTTGAAGGGGGAGATAAATTACTTACTCCCCAGAAAACATCTCATTTACTCATTGTTAAATACCTAATCGATGAAAACTAGATTATCAAAGGTTTGAGTTCTGTTAGGTGGGAGGGCTTGAAGGTAATTGGTATCCAAAATTTATAAATCGAAATTTTCATACCAGCTAGCCCAACTGTTTAGCTTTTTACCTGCATACTCCACAGTACCTTCAGCCCACTTAATATCATGCTTATCCCTCAGGAGCTGCCCAACGAATGATGCAGTTAATTTTTTAGTTCCTGAATACAGTTTCTTTATTAATATGGTTTCTTGGATACTTAACTCATTTGAAATCGCATCGTAAAGATAAGATTCGATATCTTCAACATCTCTAATTTTATTATCATCATCAACTAAATTATATCTCTTGAAAATTTCCACAGCTTTGGCATTACTACTACCATTTTTGTATTCAGAAATTTTCTTACCCTTAAGTTCATTATAAATATTTATAGTTAATTGAGGACTATTTCTTGGTATGAAAAAAGAAGATTGCTGGCGTCTAACGTTACTGACAGATGTTTTTACAGAACCTATATCTTTATAAAACCATGTGTATGTTTCAATTGACCGAGATAAAAAGCCCGTAATTTCTAGCCATTTACACATTCTGATAGCATAGTATCTCCATGTTTTATCTGCATAATCATTGTTAGAGTAAATACTTTTCATTAAGTCTATAAAGAAAGCCAAAGTAATATTTGTACCGTTAGGTAAGTCCTTTAAACTTAAAGTAATAATATGTTTTTTAAATTTTTCTCTCATTAATGAGAGAATACTTTCCATGGAATTCCCTGTAGCTAATATTTCCTCTGACAATGAATATTGGCTATTCTCCCTTACTGCAATGCCAAATGTCAGTAAGTCTGTACCAATATTTTGAATAGTACCATCAGATAAATTCGTTTTAATTTCCAATTCGGGAATGGAAATTGGAGTGCCTGTTAAATGTTGCGCTACATTCCAGATAGCAAGAAAATCATTTGATGGTAAATAGCGAAGAGAAATAATAGGAATACTCTCTGTTAATATATATTCTCTAAAAATATCCCAATAAATATTTAATCTAATACCACTTTTAATGATTAGTCGTTTATGAAGCAGGTTTGTGACTACATCTTCTCCACATGTATCGATTGTATCAACAAGATCAACAGGTGCTCTTTGAGCAATAAATTTTAAAGCTCTAACTTCATTAGGATTTAACTCTTCTAAATCACTAGCGAAAAGACTTGAGATATCTAATTTATTCTCTAAAAGCTCCTCTTGTTTTTGGCCTGACAATATTTTTTCATGTAAATGAATGCATAGTTTCTTTAACAACCATGGATAACCCTGACTACTTACAATTAAGTTATGTCTTAAGTCGCTATGAACTTTTTCTCCAATTGCTTCCTCAAACTTATTTATGACCGCATTAGATTCTCTAACAGAAAATGGATTTAATTTTCTTACAATTCGATAATCTGACAAACGATGCCAGAAGAAATAAGCAGGATGTTCCGAGTGGGTTGTACTATCAGTCTTCCATGCAAAACCTATGCATAAATTTGTTTTTAAACTAGCCGCATCTAATAGAATGTTCGTTGCATTATTAAATAGTTCGAATAACTCTGGTTTACTAAACAACTCTTCAAATTGGTCAAAAACTAATACTACTAATTGCTTTGACCTTTCAAGGCTATTCAAGTATTTAGCTATAGATTCAGACTCTAAAGGATGGTTTACGTTAGTTATTTGTAATTTAATAGTTGGATCACCAAAACCTTTTATTTGGGCCTCTTGTAAAGTTTTTAACAATGCGGAGTAAATATATTCTGGTGATTTAGCCGCACGAACATCAATAGCGTAAAGAAATAATTTTTGTTTTTGATGACGATTTTTAGCTTTTTCAGAAAGAGTAATAATCAAAGAACTCTTGCCTAATCCAGAATTACCAGTAATAGCAAAAATCCTAGTATTTATTTCATTTGTTCTAATCTTCTTAAAAAAATCAAAAATCTCTTGAATATCCTTAGTTCTTCCTACGAAATCCTGTGGACGTGCAGGTCGATAGTCATTCCAATCTTCGCCTCTTTGAACTTCTACAACTTCAATTTGAGAGTCAAATAAAGGTTTCATCTCTTTTTTTGTATTTATAATTTTAGAAAAATCTAACTTAGAAAGACTACTATCTGTAGAGGCAATGTTATCTAGTAGTTCTTGATCTTCAACTAAGACACCTGTTTTTGCATAATAACATACAGCATTTGTTGGAATGCCTGCACTTAATATTGTACTTACCCAAAAATTTCCAAAAGTTGTAATTAATAAAAACCATTCACCAATGCTGTTTATATCAAGGTGTTGTTCTAGATGTTCACGAGGTATTGAGCTAATAATTTTAGATGCTTGTAGTGATTCAACAATATCTGTTGATGAATAGACTACTATACGATCACCAAGTGGTCGACTAGGTAGCTCCTCACAAAATCCTTTCGCATCTTTACTAAATTCTGAAGTACCTATTAACCAGCCTTCACTATAGTTCTCAAATACAATTGTACCAAATAATTGTCTTATGATTGGCGCATCAATTTTTTTATCTCTATATGCTTTACACTCAACATAAATTTTTTTCCCAGAAACTTTGTGTTCACATAATAAATCTAATTCACTGCCAGTCTTTCGCACTTCCTCTGTCACTAGATAATTTTGTGCTTCAAGCATTTTTTTACACAGTTTTTCTAGTAAATCACCCTTATCTTTAGTTGTAGCGGAGTTAGGAGTACAAATTTCAATATTCATTAGAAATACTCAAGATTTAATTATTTTCTGCTGTCATAACCTTATCAAAACTTTTACTACTCTTAAATACTTTAAAATTAATAAATTTCTTTGTAGGTTATGGTTAGATTATGAGATATTTAAAAAGTTTATTATCTAAGTAATTTTAATTAAATTTTTAAAAAAAACAAAAGGTTGCATATATTTTTTTGCTTTTTTCACTGTGGCTACTTCGAGGTGTGTTGGTATCTAATATATTGTAGTAGGATTGCTTGGTCCTTAAATCTAATATTAGTCTTAAAGATTTATTCTTATATAGATATGCAATCACATAGGTTTAGCGAGTATTCGTAGGAATCTTCACTCGTTTCTGAGATAGATAGTTATAATTGAATCAAATATTTTTTTAGTTAAGTTGAAATTTACACCTAATTTACACCATGGAATCCTAAAAATTATTTAAGATAATGATAATTTTGAAAATATTTTAATTGTGTGTCCAATCCATCATAGGTGCGACAGAAATACGAGGTTGTAACGATTGAAGTGATTGCATAGCCAATAGACCCAAAAGTCGCTAAATTAATGAAAGGGCAGCATTATACGGGGTTTAGCCTTGAATCGACAGTGGCATTTAACCGAGTAATTTATAACCACCCTTATGTTGAATATAGGGAGATGATTTATAACAATTTACTTTATGAGTGAGCGAGCTGCTTTTTTTGTAAGAAAGCATCAATGACACTAAATAAAATACAAAGCAGAACAAGAGCTACACCTGCAACACATGTCATAGTCCACCCGCCATGATTCCAAGCAAAAATCCCTAAGGCAGAGCCACCAGCTCCTCCAATAAAATAAGTTGTCATATAGATGGCATTAATACGAGATTTAGCATCTGGACGTAAACGGAAAATAATGCTCTGGTTGCTGGTATGAACGAGCGCGAGTGCTAATTGAATTAAAGCAAAGCCAATAACATAACTAGAAAGGAGGGTTTGTCCGAAATAGAAACAAAGCCAGCTCACCAAAAACAGTCCACAACCCATCCACGTAAGTAACCTTGTGTAGCCTTGGTCGGCATATTTACCAATATAGCGTGTTGATAATGCCCCAAAGATACCGACTAGTGGGACTAGTCCGATAAATAGATCGGGCAAATGGTGTGCCGAAGTCAAAAGTAAGGCGATGGTGGAATACAAAATACTTACTGCGGCAAAGGCGAAAGCACCTGTAAGCGCTCTTAATAATAGTCGCTTTTCCTCTTTTAAGAGTTGAGCCATGGAAACAAATATTTGTCCATAGTTCATTTTCATACGCAAGACATAAGGCAAGCGGCTTTTTAAAGTAAATGCCAACAGAAGCATTAATACGCCGCTGACGACATACACTACTTTCCAGTGAAAAAGGTTGGAAAATAAGCCAGCTAGACTGGTAGAGAGTAAAATCCCGACCAATAAGCCACTCATTAAAAAACCAATGATCTCGCCAGTTTTTTCGGGTTTTACGGTCATTGTGGCAAGTGGGATGAGGACTTGGGCAGCAACAGAAAACAATCCCGCTAAAATTGTACCAATCCACAACATGGGTAAGTTTACGGCAAAAGCAGATGTAAATAGACCAACTGCGCAAAGTACCATCAAAAACGGAATAGCTTTGGCTTTATTGACAATATCACCCAATGGGACAATAAAGAGTAAACCGAGGGCATAAGACACCTGAGCAAATGTCACTGTTAAAGCGGCTTGTGCTTGAGTTACAGCAAACTCTTGCTGAATAGAGTGAATTAGAGGCTGACAATAATAATTCACACCTGCACATAAACCGCATGCTGCTGCCATCAACCAAAGCAAAGGTTTATTTTGACTGATATCTTCAGGGGTAGACATGACGTTCTCTCAGTTTTATTGGGTGTATGCCGTTGCTTCAACTTCAATAAGCATGTGTTCTAGTGCAAGGCGCGGCACAGGAATAAGTGTACAGGCAGGAAAAGGATGATTTTTCCATAAATTTTGCATAATTTTAATCAGAATTTGATGTTTTTCGACCGAGTGGTCAACAACTAAAACTCTCAATACAGCAATATTGCTAAGCTCTGCATTGGCCGCTTTTAAAGCATGTTGAATATTATCAAAAACTTGATTCGCTTGTTCTTCAAAACTTGGGCTTAATTCACCTTGGGAATTTTCGCCTCCTTGACCTGCTACATGAATAATATTCTTAAAGCTTTCCACTACAGCAACATGACTATAAGCGTTTGGCGTTGGGTCATATAAAGTTGATGGATTTATGATTTTAAAAATTTCTTGACTCATTGGAACTCAACCGTTTATTAAAATTTAGATGAGTATCCAACCTCAACTTAAGTTGAGGTCAAGAGAATTTAATGTTTTAGTCTTTTCTTTCTAAGTGTAATCATCATGACGCCGACAATATTAAGAAGGCAGCCGACCCATTGCCACATATTGAGATGTTCATTTAAAAAAGCAACGGCAAGCAAAATCGTTAAAACTGGTCCAATTGAAGCAATCATTGCAGATTGAGAGGCACCTAATCGTTCAATACTTTGCATGAGCATAACGGTAGGTAACACGGTAACTAAAAAGCCTAAGCCAATGCCATACCAAATTACACTAGAAGGGAGTTGTAATAGGAGTTGAATTGGATGAGGTGTGCTTAATGCGTAATGAGTTAATGTGCCGATACAGGCCACGGTTAAGGCTAACCCTGTGAAATTCCAAGAGCCAAATTTCTTAATGAGAGGTGGCGTCAGCAACAAATAGCCAGCGAAAGCCACGGCACTTGCAAATACGAAACTTGTCCCTAACCAGAAGTTGCCCTGAATTGGTGCGTTGTTGTGCTCCTGAAGCATAACCAGCACGGTTCCACCATAACTAAGAAAAATGGCAAAGAAACTTTTTACATCTAATTTTTGTTTGTAGAGTAAGCTTGATACGATGACTGTAAGCGTGGGATATAAAAATAGAATAATTCGTTCTAAAGAGGCACTAATAAACATAAGGCCCATGAAATCGAGCCAACTTGCAAAGTAGTAGCCTAATAGACCAGCAAAAATTAAAATTAGCCAATCCTTCTTTTTTATGCCCTGATTATGATGCCTGTTAAACCAGCAAATTAATAGAAAGAACGGTAAAGCGCTTAACATGCGTAAAGCCATCAGGACCGTACAGTCTACTAATGGAGAAAGGGCATAAGTCTGTTTAATAAAGATTGCTTTTGTACTGAATAGAAACGCAGAGCAAAGAGCAAAAAAAGACCCGATTTGAAACGAAGATAAAGAAATTTTCATATACAGGACTGTATAAGAGAGACTATTGTCTGCAAAAAAAGAAAAATCTTCCTATGTTACACCTCTAAACTAATATCGTGAATCATCAGTTCAAAATATGGGTATTTATTAAATAAATAGTGGGTGGTATTTTAAAAAAGTTCAATTAGAATCCAAATTCTGTACAAAGAATACATGGGGGAAACATTGCAGCTTGCAATGTTTTTGACAA
>Ga0233424_10000550_pt1 | contig 45582 bp, 30 predicted proteins | sample Watercolumn_Towu_FD_181011 | JGI IMG/M metagenome (GOLD analysis project Ga0233424, IMG submission 181011) | Freshwater microbial communities from Lake Towuti, South Sulawesi, Indonesia - Watercolumn_Towuti2014_125_MG | ecosystem: Environmental > Aquatic > Freshwater > Lake | place: Indonesia...
CGACCCATCGCATCCCAATCATCATCGTCACGGCTTGGGCCGATGAGCAGTCGCGAATTGTCGGTCTCGAACTGGGCGCCGACGATTACATCGTCAAGCCATTCAGCCCGCGCGAACTGGTGCTGCGTGTGCAGAGCGTGCTTCGCCGCCACCAAGGCAAGGGCAACGAAGAATCGCCTTTGCCGACCATCCGCTCCCGTTGACGTGACGGCTAGCGCCCCCGTTGCGACGAATGGGCAGGCGATTCCATACGCAAAACCGCGCCCTCGCCCTCGGCGCTCGTCGTGGACGACGAACAGGACGCGACCGCGGTGTGCCCGGTGGGACGGGATTCGAAGTGCTGACAGCGGCAGATGGTTCGCAAGCGCTGAGGCTCGCGCGCGCCCAGCAGTCCGACATGGTTCTACTGGACTTGCTGCTGCCGGGGTTGCATGGCTTTCATGTTTGCACCCTGCTTCGCAACGTCGCCTGTCCGAACTGATATTTCCCAATCCTTGCAGAGCAGTCACGCGTCCGTCACGCAGCCGGGGCATGCTGAAAAGAAACCGGCCATGAAAAAGGTCCTCATTCTGACGGCAAGCTTCGGGGATGGACACAACGCGGCGGCCCGCAACTTGCGCGATGCGCTTGAAGCGGTCTCTCCGGAGTCGCAGGTCGAGGTGCTCGACCTGTTCGAGAGCTGCTACGGCCCGCTCAATTCGCTGGCTCGAAGCGCCTACCTGAACGTGATCCGGTTCGCGCCGCAACTGTGGAACGGCTTCTACAATCTCGTGGACCGCTCGCGCCTCCTTGACGGCCGGCTCGGCGGCACGGCGCGCCTCCGCAACGCACTCGGCGACATCCTCCACCAGACGCAGCCCGACTGTGTCGTCTCGGTGTATCCCTCGTATGCGCACGTCATCCAGGACTTGTATCGCGATCACGCGGAGCGGCCGTTCCGGTTCATCACCGTCATCACCGACTCCATCAGCATCAACTCAGCGTGGTTCCGCGCGCCGAGCGACGCTTACTGCGTGGCGAACGCGCCGACCGCCGCGGTGCTGCGCGTCGCGGGAGTGCCGGGCTCCGCAATCAGGGCCTATGGCTTCCCGGTCGCTCCCTTGTTCGAGGGAACCGAGCCAATGTTCTCGGAGCCGCCCGTTCGCGGCGAGCCGCGCCGGCTGCTCTACATCATCAACTCCGGCCGGAAAAAAGCAGGCAAGGTGATTGAGCGCCTGCTGGAAGTGCCCGACACCCACCTGACGATCACGGTCGGGCGGGACGCGGGGTTGAAGTCGGAGTTAAAGGAGCGGACGCGAGAGTGCAAAGACCGCGTGCGTGTGCTCGGCTGGACGAACCAGATGCCGCACCTGATGCTCACGAACCATCTCGTCATCGGCAAGGCGGGCGGAGCCACGGTCCAGGAGGCGATTGCGGCGCGCTGCCCGATGATCGTCAACCAAGTCGTTCCGGGACAGGAGGAGGGCAATGCCCGCATCATCCGGCAGTTCGGCCTCGGAGCCGTGGCGGAGAAGGCGCGCGACATCGCGCAACTCGTCGAGCAGGCGTTCGCAGACCGCGGGCGTTTGTGGCATGAATGGCGGGACAACCTCCTGAAGGTGGCGCGGCCCGACGCGGCCATGCGCATCGCGGAATTCATCCTCGCTGAATGCGACTGGACCGATTCGGCGCGAAAGACGGTCCGGCTCCCGCCGGCGCGTGAACACAGTTGCCCTGACCCGGGGCCGGCGGTGGGCCACGCGCGCGCGCAGCGCCTGCTGATGTGCGACTTCCACATCCACTCCAACTACTCGGACGGCAAGCTGACCGTGCCGGAAGTCGTGGACTTCTACGGGCGCCGCGGTTTCGACTGCATTTGCATCACCGACCATCTCGCCGACCCGCGGCGGCTCATCGGCAAGCTGTCGCGCCTGACCAACCTCACCGTCTCACCGGAGCAACTCGAGGAATACTTTGCCGTGATCGAACGCGAGAGCCGCCGCGCCTGGCGCAAGTATCGGATGCACGTGCTGACCGGCATCGAGTTCAACAAGGACGGCCTCACCAGGAAATCTTCCGCGCACCTGCTGGGCATCGGGCTGCAGGCGCCCGTCGCGCCCGCGCTCGATCTGCCCGAGACCATCGCGCAAATCCACGCGCAGGGCGGCCTGGCGGTCGCGTCGCACCCGCATCTCTTCAAGAGCGAATGGGGCAAGAACACGCTGCACCTGTGGGAGAACCTCGACACCTACGGGCCTCTGCTCGACGCATGGGAAATCGCCAACCGCAACGACATCTTCACGCCCGTCGGCTGGCGGAAACTCCCCTTTCTCGCGAACAGCGACTTCCACAAACCGAAGCACATCTATTCCTGGAAAACGCTCCTCTTTTGCGACAAGGACCCCGATGCCATCAAGGCATGCGTCCGGCGAAACGAGCACGTTTCGATCACGCTCTATCGCGACGACCTCAAGCTCCCGGCGGCCGTCGCGCCCGCCTCGCTGCCACGGACGCTGGAGTTCCAGATGCCGCTGCCGCTCAACGCGGCGCATCGGTGAGTCGTTTCCATGTCGTTTCTTCGCGGACATCAGCCCGTAACACGGCGGGCTTAAGTCCACGAGCACGATGGGTCGGCTCCGCCGGATACAAATGAAACCCGCTGAAGCAGCAAAGAAGCCGCGCGTGCTGGTCGTGGATGACGAGCCCGATGCGATTGACTTGTTATCGGTGAACCTGAAATGCGCCGGGTTCGATGTCCTCGCGGCTGCGGACGGCGCGGAGGCGCTGCAAATCGCCCGGCGGCGCTCACCCGATCTGGTCCTGTTGGATTTGCTTCTGCCGGGGCTGCACGGCTTTCACGTCTGCACGTTGCTGCGGAATGACCCGAAGACCAGGATGATTCCCGTTGTCATCGTGAGCGCTCTCTGCGCCGAGAGCGACCGCGTGCATGGGCTGGAACTCGGCGCCGACGATTACATCACGAAGCCCTACAGCCCGCGCGAACTCATCCTGCGCGTCCGGAACCTGCTTCGCCGCAGGCACGCCGTGGCGAATCCCGACCGCATTCAGGTGGGAGAACTCTTGATTGACCTGAGCCGTTACTGCGCGCGGATGGGAAACCGGCACCTCGAACTGACCGCGACGGAATTCAAGCTGCTGACGGTGCTGGCGCAGCGCGCCGGCCTCGTGCAGTCGCGCGACCAGCTTTTGCGCGACGTGTGGCAGACCCACGCCTTCGTCACGACGCGCACGGTGGACACACATATGCGGCGGCTCCGCCGCAAGCTGGGACGGGACGCGCGTTTCCTCGACACCGTGCGCGGCTTTGGCTACCGGCTGCGTGAAGCGTAGCCGCCTTCAAGATTTTGCCGTGGGCGGCGGGGTGCGCTGCGGCACGGGCGCGGCCGGAGGGACGGGTGGTTGCGCGTAATATTGCAGGAGGTAGTCGCGGAAACGGCGCAAGGCTGCGCGCGAAACTTTCTTCTCGATCGCCCCGGTTGCGCCCTTGATGCGCAGCTCGACTTCGCGGGCGTTCGCTAGGTCCACGAACAGCTGGGCCGAGGCCGGGTAGAGCGTGCCGGTGAAGCCCGGCCGGGTGACAAAGAGCGTTTGCGAGTTCGTGGCCGTCATGCCGTAGCGCACGCCATCCACCAGCAGCACGAGGGACTCCCCGGTGGCAAGCGCGAAGTCCGGCGTCGGTGTCGTCTCCGTGTAGAGAAAGTGCGCCGTGGAGCCGTCGTGGCGGATTTCGCGGCGGGCGTTGAGGCACACGACAGTGCGCCCGAACACGCGGCCGGTGACGTCGTTCGCGACCATTTGCTCGATCTTCACTCCGTCAAACCGGTCCACGCTTCGCGTGCTCGGCGTCGCACAACCGGCGAGCAGGGCGCAACCCAGCGCGAGCATGTCAAAGCGAATCACATTCATGCCCGCGTTTTAGCCGGAGTTGCTGCGCGGTGTCAAAGCCGCCGTGGGTTTGCCGGGGATTTTTCACTTGGCCGTCACAGGGCCGTCACGGATTGGATTGTTCAACACTCCTCTGGGCCGCAGCGCGGTGAATACCTTGTAGCGGAATCGTCACTCGCCCGTCCTTCGTTTGCCATCGGCCTTCCGCAGGGTGGCGCCAGCCGCGCGACAAGTCTTCCGCGGCAACACCGAGGAACCGAGTTATGGACTGGATGCAGCCGGAGCCGATGTTGGCCAACGCCCTGTCGTTCGCCTTCGAGAAGGCGACCACCGAGGGCAAGATCACCATCGGCCTGCTGGTGATCGTCTCGCTGTTCAGTTGGACGGTCATCATCACCAAGGGCCGCCAGCTCCTGCGCGCGCGGCGGGCGGCGCGCGAGTTCTTCGCCGCCTTTCGCGGCTCGCGCGACGCGATGGAAGTGTTCCGGCAGAACAGGGAGTTCAACGGCGCGCCAGCCTACGAGGTTTATCACGCCGGTGCCGAGGAACTGGTATTTCATCTCAAGAACAACCCCGTGAAGGTCGGCGAGGAGACGCGCGTCAGCGCCGCGTCGTTCGAGTCCGTGAAGGTCGCGCTCGAGCGCGCCGCCAGCGCGGAGTCCATCGCCTTGGAAAAGGGCATGATCATCCTCTCGACCGCCGTCGCGGGCGGACCGTTCATCGGCCTGCTCGGCACGGTGTGGGGTGTGATGGAGACGTTCTCCGGAATCGCGATGTCGAAGGCCGCGAGCCTCACGGCAATGGCGCCGGGCGTCGCGGGGGCGCTCATCGCGACGGTGGTCGGCCTGTTCGTCGCGATCCCAGCCATGTTCGCCTACAACATGATGATCACCACCATCCGCGCCATCACCCAGGAGATGGACAACTTCACGACCGAGCTGGCGACTTCCTTTGAGCACCGTTACGTGGACCACCGCGCGCTGGCCGACGAAGTCGCCGATGCGATCCGCGCGCTCGGCATCAAAGGCGACACGAATGCCGCGCCGCATGCAAACTCCGCCCGGCCACCGGTGCCTGAACTGGCCGGCGCGAACGCCTGAGCCCATGAAGAAGCAGTCCAAGTCCCACCACCACTCGCTCACGGAGCTGAACATCACGCCGCTGCTCGACCTGGCGTTTGTGCTGCTGGTCATCTTTATCATCACCACTGCGCCGGCGGTCAACGACCTGCAGATCAACCTTCCCACCGCGTCCAGCAATCCCAAGGACCCGCCCCCCAAGATCAACAACGTCACCGTGGACAACGCCGGCAAGGTCTATTTGAACACGCGCCCGATGGAGTTGAAGGACCTGCTCGATTCACTCATCGAGTTCCGCAAGGCCGACGCGGACCTGAGCGTGGTCGTGCGCGGCGACAGTGCCGTGGCCTACCAGAAGATCGTCCAGGTGCTCGACGTGCTCGCGCAGGCGAACGTCAGCAAGGTCGGCCTGGCCACCGAACCCGCCGGACCATGAGCCACGCCACTTCCAAATTCGCCGGCACCGCGGCCTTCGCTCGGGCGCGCGCCGCGGCCGTGCATCACCGCGCGCGCGGCCCCAAGCCGCCGGAGGAGCCGCTCCTCCACACCGCCGCCGCGCGCCGCGACTTCCGCAAATTCCGCCGCGCGCTGATGGAGGCCGAGGCGTGGAGTTTCGCGGGCGTCTGGGACTTTTAGCTGGGACTTTCCCCCGACGTGCCGCGCGCAAGGAGAGATCCGACGGCGAAGAGCAGCATGGCCATCGCCATCGCGGCACACGTGCTGGCCGGCCTGGTCATCTTCGTGTGGGCGGCGAAAACCGGAAGACTCGATCCCGTCCTGCGCTGGCTCGACATCGTGCCGACAAAGAAAGAGGAGCCGAAGGAACAGCCCAAGCCCAAGGAACAACTCAAGCCCGCCGAGCAGCAGGTCCCGTCCACGACTCCGCCGCCACCGGGCACACCGGCGCGACCAGCGACCATGACGGCGCCGAATCCCAATGCGCCGCCCGCGGCGGGACCAAGCTTCTTCACCGCGCAGCCGCGACCACCGGGGCAGACCAATCCACCAACAAGCGTTGTTCCCGGCGGCACGGGGACCAACACCGCGCCAGCAGCGCCAAAGATGGCCACCGTCGCTCCGCCTGTTGCGCCGCCGCCATCACCACCACCGCCGCCGCCGCCGAAACCCGCGCCGCCCATCACGGCTGCCCGGCCTGCGACCATCGCCGCCGTGCTGGAAGAGCGGAAGAAAGCCGCGACCGTGAGCGACGCCATCGGCGCGGAACAGATCGCCAGGACCGGCGCGAGCGACGCGGGCGAGATCGTGGCGAAGGTCACCGGCACGAGCGTGGTGGAAGGCAAGTTCATGGTCGTGCGCGGCCTGAGCGACCGCTACAACAACACGACCCTCAACGGCGCGGAACTGCCGAGCGCCGACCCCTACCGGAAGGCCGCGCAGGTGGATTTGTTCAACGCGAGCCAGATTGACAAGATCGTCACGACGAAAACGTTCACCCCCGACCAGCGCGGCGACTTCACCGGCGGCGCGGTCAACATCGTGACGAAGTCGTTTCCCGAGAAACGGTTCCTGACGCTGTCGCTCGGCACATCCTGCAACACGCAGGCGAGCCTCAACGACCGCTTCCTGATGAGCCGCGGCGGCGACCTCGACTGGGCCGCGATGGACGACGGCACACGCGCGCTGCCGGACAGGCTGAAAGGCGTGCCGCCCGGCCAGGTCGGGCCGAACAGCGCCGCGCTCATCGGCGCATTCAAGAACACGCAGTTCGCGCCGACGCGCGGCACGTCGCCGCTCAACCAGAGTTACGCCTTCTCGCTCGGCGACACGGTCAACTTCCTTGGCCGACCCTTCGGGTGGTTTGTGGGAGGCAACTACGCGAAGAATTATTCGTTCTACGAGAACGGCATCAACAGCCGCTACGACAGCCGGCTCAGCCCGCGCACCCAGTTCACCGACACGCGAGCGATTGAGGACGCCACGTGGGGCACGGTGGTGAACCTGGCGTGGGCGCCCGGCCCGGACCACGAGTTCGGCTTCAACTTCCTCCACAACCAAAGCGGCGAGGACATGGCGCGCGTGCAGCAGGGCCGCGACTTCACGACCGGCAACGACCCGGCCACGATCACGCACGTCAACACGATCCACTACACCGGGCGGCACCTGGGCGCGTTCCAGTTCAAGGGCCGGCACAACCTGCCGTGGCTTGGCGACGCGCGCCTGGACTGGCTCACGTCCCTGGCGAACACGACACAAGACGAGCCGGACCTGCGCTACTTCAATTACTACTCCGCGCCGGACGGGCAGGGCGGCAAGGCGTATTACTTCGACAACTCGCTGCCCGCGCCCAACCGCCCCACGCGCTACTACCGGAACCTCGAGGAAGCCAACCAGAACACGCGGCTGGACCTGACCCTGCCGTTTCAACCGTGGGACGGGCGCGAGGCGCAACTGAAACTCGGCGCATTCCAGAGCAGAAGCGAACGGCAATTCAACGAGCGCACCTTCACCTACGACGGGACGTCCGGCTGGGACACAGTGGGCGACCCGAACCGCTACCTCGACAACCTAGCAACGCGCGAAATAGCGTCACCGTTCGGCAACCAGGCATACACCGGAAAGTCTGGGGTAAGCGCGGCCTACATGATGGTGGACATGCCGCTGTGGGAGAACTGGCGGCTGCTGGCGGGCGCGCGGCGCGAGACCACGGCCATCCGCGTCACCAACAACGGCGTTGACTCCAAGCCGCTGGAAGCCGACGACACGCTGCCCGCCGCCGGCGTGGTGTGGCAGCCCAGGGCGGACATGAACCTGCGGCTGAACTACGGGAGGACGCTCGCGCGCCCGACATTCCGGGAGATCGCGAACTACGAGGGCTACGACCCGTCGGGAGACGAAATCTTCGTAGGCAACCCCGACCTCCAACGCACGCTGATAAACAACTACGACATCCGCTGGGAATGGTTCCCGCGACCGGGCGAGGTGGTTACAGTCGGCGGCTTTTACAAGCAACTCGAGGCGCCGATAGAGAAATACCTCCGCACGCTCGACGGCGGGAAGATTTCCTACATCAACCGAGACAAGGCGACGGTGTATGGCTTGGAACTGGAGGCGCGCAAGAGACTCGACTTCCTCGATCCGTCGCTCGCGCACATCAGCATCGGCGGCAACTTCGCTTACATCCAGTCCGAGGTGCCGCTCACGCCCGTCGAGCACTTCAACAAACAGTCCACCGAACCCAGCACGCCCGCGACGCGACCGCTCTACGACCAGTCGCCTTACATTTTGAATCTGGACTTGAACTACGACAACCCGCGCGCCGGCACGAGCGCCACGCTCCAGCTCAACATGACCGGCGAGCGCATCTACATCGCGCTCGGCAAGGGACCGGACATCTACGAGCAGCCGCCCACGACGCTGGACTTTGTGCTGACGCAGAAGATTGCGCCCCGCGCGTCGCTCAAGTTCACCGCGAAGAACCTGACCAATCCGGTGTTCATGCGCACCTACGGCGCGGACCCGCAGGGGCAGGTTTATTCCGCCAACCGCAAGGGGCGCACGTTTGGCCTCGCGCTCTCGCTCGACTTCTAGCGCGCAGTTTGTTCACAAACGATTTTTCCGGTTCGTCACACGGTGGCTATTGGCCTGTCACGAATCGCTGCTGAACTCCCGCCTGCGAACCAAACCGAAAACTGCAACAACAGAGACACTATGAAACTCAAAACTCTCGGAAGCCTAACGATGCTCGCGGCTGCGCTCGCAGCCGCACCCGCCCGCGCGGACGTCATTCAAATCACCGACGCAAGCCTGACCGGTCCCGTGATCAACTGGTATCGCACAAACATTTACGTCCTGAACGGCTACTGCTTCGTGAAGCAGGGCAGTTCGCTGAACATCGAGGCCGGCACCATCATCAAGGGCAAGGATGGCGCACCCGGTGTCTTCGGCGCGCTCTTCGTCACGCGCGGCGCGAAGATTTTTGCCAACGGCACGCCCGCCCAGCCCATCGTCTTTACCGCCGAGGCCGACAACATCGGCACCACCAACGCCTACCCCAATCTCACGCTTTACCAACGCGGCCTGTGGGGCGGCATCGTCCTCTACGGCAATGCCGTCCTCAACACGCCGAGCGACGCCGGCGGCGCGGCGGCCAGTCCGAAGTATGACGTGTTCGAGGGGCTGCCCGACACCGTCATCAACGGCCAGAACGTCCACCGTTTCGGCGGCAACGACGACAACGACTCCTCCGGCGTGATGCGCTACGTGTCCATCCGGCACGGCGGCAAGGTGCTGGAGTCCAACAAGGAGTTGAACGGCCTCTCGATGTGCGCGGTGGGCCGGGGCACGACCATTGAGTTTGTCGAGACCTACGCCATCGCGGACGACGGCTTCGAGTTCTTCGGCGGCACGGTCAACACGCGTTACCTGGTCAGCGCCTTCAACGACGACGATGCGTTCGACACCGACCAGGGGCATCGCGGCCAGCACCAGTTTTGGTTTGGCATCCAGGCGCCCGACGTGCGCGACAAGGGCTTTGAGCTGAATGGCGAGCCGAACGGCATTGCCGTCAACGCCTCCCCCATCGCCAACTTCACGGTTTACAACGCCACGATGATCGGCGCGGGTGTGGGTTCGGGCGGCGCGAACAACAACGTGTTCACCATCCGCGAGTATGCCGCCCCGCGCTTCTACAACTGCATTTTCACGGACTTCGCCCAGCGCGGCATCTCGATTGACAGCAAGTCGCTCACGTATCTGACCAACGGCACGCTCGAATTCCGCGAGAACATCTGGTTCGGCTTCACGGCCGGCAACACGGTGGCGAACCTCGACATCTTGAATAGCGCCGTGCTCTTCACCAACGCCGCGTTCAACAACCTCATCACCGACCCGCTGCTCATGGGCATCAGCCGGACAAACAACGGAGGCCTTGATCCTCGTCCGCAGACCGGCAGCCTCGCGCTCCTGTCGAGCATCACCGCGCCGGACAACGGCTTCCTGACCCCCGCCGCCTTCAAGGGCGCGTTCGACCAGAACAACCTCTGGATCGCCGGCTGGACGGCGCTCTCGCAATTGGGCGTCATCCCGCAGCGCGCGCCGGCGAACGTCGTGCAGGTGTCGGACGCCTCGTTCACGGCGGCGGGCTCGATCATCAACTGGTATCGCACAAATGTTTATGTGCTCAACGGTTACTGCTTTGTGAAGGCCGGCCAGACGCTGAACATCGAGGCGGGCACCATTATCAAGGGCAAGGACGGCGCTCCTGGCGTGTTTGGCGCCCTTTTCATCACGCGCGGCGCGAAGATCTTCGCCAACGGGACGGCGAACAACCCGATCGTGTTCACGGCGGAGGCGGACAGCATCGGCACGACCAATGCCTGGCCGAATCTGGGCGTTTACCAGCGCGGGTTGTGGGGTGGTCTGGTCATCTACGGTCGGGCGACGTTGAACACGCCGAGCGATGCGGGCGGCGCGGCGGCCAGTCCGAAGTATGATGTGTTCGAGGGCTTGGCGGACACGGTCATCAACGGCCAGTTTGTCCAGCGGTTCGGCGGCAACGATGACAACGACAATTCGGGCGTGCTGCGTTACGTGTCCATCCGGCACGGCGGCAAGGTGCTGGAGTCCAACAAGGAGTTGAACGGGCTGTCGCTGTGCGCGGTGGGCCGGGGCACGACGATTGAGTTCGTGGAGGCGTTCGCCATCGCGGACGACGGGTTCGAGTGGTTCGGGGGGACGGTCAACACGCGTTACCTGGTCAGCGCGTTCAACGACGACGATGCGTTTGATGCGGATCAAGGTTATCGCGGCCGGAACCAGTTCTGGTTCGGCATCCATGCGCCGGACGTGCGCGACAAGGGCTTCGAGCTGAATGGCGAGCCAAACGGGATTGCGGTCAACGCCTCGCCCGTCTCGAACTTCGAGGTTTACAACGCGACCTCCATCGGCGCGGGTGTGGGTTCGGGCGGCGCGAACAACAACGTGTTCACCATCCGCGAGTATTCGGCGCCGAAGTTTTACAACAGCATCTTCACGGACTACGCGCAGCGGGGCATCTCGATAGACTCGAAGTCGCTGACTCATTTGAACAGCGGCCTGCTCAAGTTCGAGAACAACCTCTGGTTCGGCTTCACGGCCGGCAACACGGTGGCGAACCTGGACATCTTGAATAGTGCCGTGCTCTTCACCGACACGACCCGGAGCAATCTTATCGTGGATCCGCTCCTCACGGGCATCAGCCGGACCAACAACCGTGCGCTCGACCCGCGTCCGCAGGCGGTCAGTGTCGCGCGTGGTTTTGCCAAGTCGTTTGCGGCGGATGGCTTCCTGACCCCGGTGACTTACGCGGGCGCGTTTGGTGACCAGAACTGGGCGGCGGACTGGACGGCGCTCTCCGCGTATGGAGTTCTCACCACTGCCGGCGGCGGAACGCCTGGGGCCGCAACTCTCGGCGTGGTGCCGCCGACGCTCGCGCAGGCTGTGAGCGTGATTGGTTACTCCGCGACCCGGTCGCTGCGTGAGCTGCAAGGGACGTCGCTGACCCTGCTGGCCACGCCGGCTGGTTCGGCTCCGTTCACGTTCCAGTGGTTTTTGAATGGGGCGGCGGTTCTGAATGCAACGAATTCGACTTACACGATCACGTCGCTGCAGTCGTCGAACTCGGGGAATTACACGATCGTGATCGGCAACGCTGCCGGTGTGGTGTCGAACACAGTGCCGCTGGCGATCTCCGCCGCGCCGGACACGTTCACGGGCTTCGTGAACCAGGGCATGGTCGGCGTGGGCCGCCTGTCTTCCGAATCGTTCGACAAGCTCGGCGTGAACGTGGACACGCTGGGGGGTGTGTTCTCGGGTATGTATTTCGACCCCGGCAGTTGGGTGCGCACGGGCGCGCCCGGCAATTATACCTATGGAGGCAAGCTCTATGGGATGCCGGATCGCGGGTTCGGCGACGGGGCGCAGGACTACCACCCGCGCATCCAGGTGTTCGACATCTCGGTGACGCCATACTATGGCAGCACACCGGTGGGGCAGAATCAGATCACCATCAGCAACAGCGCGACGCTGCTGCTCACCGACGGCACGGGCGCGTTCTTCACGGGCTTCGACGCGACGGATTCCAGCGCGACGAATTTCCCCCGCTCGGCGGCGGCCAGCCTGGGCGCGGGCAAGCGCAGCCTGGACCCGGAAGGCATCCATCGGATGCGCGACGGCGGCTACTTCATCAGCGATGAATACGGCGCGTCGGTCTATCGGTTCAGCGCGGCGGGCGTGTTGCTCGGCACGCTGCCGGTGCCCGCCGCCCTTGTGCCCCAGAACAACGGGACGAACTCCTACCTCGCGGCGGTGAACCCGCTCTCCGGTCGGCGACCCAACCGCGGCTTCGAGGGCGTGAGTGTCTCCCCGGACGAGCGCCGGCTCTTCGTGGTGCTGCAAAGCCCCACCATTCAGGACGGTGGCGCGAGCAATCTGTCGCAGCATACCCGTGTGCTGGTCTATGACATCGAGGCCGGTTCGCCGACCGCGAACCAGCTCATCGGCGAGTATGTTTATCAGCTCACTCTCCGGGGCGACGCGACCTTCACGCGTAACACGCCCCTCAGCGAGGTGGTGGCCCTCAACGATCATCAGCTCCTCGTGCTCGAGCGCGATGGCATCGGCCTCGGCGGCACGGCCGGCACGCCGCTTTACAAGAGCATCAACCTGGTCGAACTGAACGGCGCGACCAACATCCTCGGCACCGGATACGACTTGCCGCTGGGCGCGCCCGGCCAACTCACCCTGCCGCTGAGCGGCGACAGCTTCGCCATCACCACGAACGTCTTCGCTGCCACGGTGCGGGATTTCGTGAACATCATTGACACGACCCAGCTCGCGAAGTTTGGCCTGAACGCCAGCACCAACCGCGATGCGAACAGCATTTCGGAGAAGTGGGAAGGGGTCACGCTGATCCCCATGAACGAGCCGGGCGCGCCGAATGACTACATCATGCTGGTCGGCAACGACAACGACTTCAAGTCGTCCATCGTTTACCACAACGGTGTGTCGGTCGGCACGAACGCCGTGACCGTTGACACCTTCCTCTTCGCCTACCGGGTGACCCTTCCGGGCGCGCAGGTTTCGACGGCCCCGGTCATCGCCACCCAGCCGGCGAGCGGCAACGCCAATGCCGGGGGCAACCTCGCCCTCTCGACAGGCGTCCTCGGAGCCGGGCCGATCACCTTCCAGTGGTTCAAAAACGGAACGCCTGTTCCCGGAGCGACCAATGCGAGACTACAACTCAGCAACCTGATTGGCGATCGTGGCACGAACCATCTCGGACCGAGCACGATGGTGCCGCCGGTAATGGATTCGCTCCTGCCCGGATACACGTTCCAGGCGCTGTTCTCGGTCGGCGAGACAGTGAACCTCAAGGCCGACGGCGTGACGCCCTACCGGATGGTGGGCATCCCTGATGGACTTGGCGCGATGGACAACGGCAACGGCACCTTCACGCTGTTTATGAACCACGAATTGAACAGCACCGTGGGCACCAACCGCACGCACGGGGGCAAGGGGGCCTTCGTGTCCCGCTGGGTCATCGCCAAGAGCAACCTCGCGGTGCTGAACATCAGCGACTTGATGACGAACGTGTTCCTCTGGACCACCAACGGCAATACCTACACGAATGCCACGAACGCCGCGTTCGGCCGGTTCTGTTCGGCGGACCTGCCGCCTCCGAGCGCGTTCTTCAATGCCGCAACCGGTCTTGGCACCACCAACCGCATCTACATGAATGGTGAAGAGATCGGCAAGGAAGGTCGCGCGGTGGGCCACATCGTCACCGGCCCGGACAATGGCAAGAGCTATGAGTTGCCCTACCTCGGCAAGATATCCTGGGAAAACTCGGTGCCCAGCCCGTTCCAGCAGAACAAAACCATCGTCATGTGCAACGACGACAGCGGCGCCACCGACTCCCGCGTGCACGTTTACATCGGCACGAAGTCGGCCGCCGGACTCGATATTGACAAGGCCGGCCTCACCGGCGGCACGCTCTACGGGATCAAGCTCACTGGCTTCACCAACGAGAGCAACGCCTCCGTTCCGACCAACGGAACCGTGTTCAGCTTGTTCAGCTTCGGCAACGTGTCGGCCCTGACCGGGGCGCAGCTGGAGGCGCAGGCCGTCGCCAATGGTGTGGCCACCTTCCAGCGCACCGAGGACGGCGCGTGGGACCCGAAGAACCCGCGTGACTTCTATTTCGTCACCACTGCGAGTTTCACCGGCAACAGCCGGCTCTGGCGCCTGCGCTTCGCCGACATTGCCAACCCGGAGAACGGCGGCACGATTGACCTGCTCATGACCGGCTCGGAGGGGCACAAGATGTTCGACAACGTGGGCTTCGACGCCGACGGCAACCTGCTGCTCCAGGAAGACCCCGGCAATCAGGCCTACCTCGCCCGTATGTGGAAGTATGTGCCCTCGACCGGCGCGTCCTTCCCGATCGCGACATTCCGCACGAACCTGTTCACCACCGGCCAGCCGGGCTTCCTGACGATTGATGAGGAAGCCTCCGGGGTGATTGATGTCACTTCCATCCTTGGCTACAAGGCGTCCCTGCTGGTGGCGCAGATTCACACCACCAACGGCGTCCCCGTTGGTGCGAACACGACGGAAATCGTCGAGAATGGCCAACTCCTGCTCCTGCGCGAGGTGGACAGCGGCGGCTACACCCTGGTGGTGAGCAACGCCTTCGGCGCGGTGACCAGCGCGGTCGCCAATGTGACCATCAGCGCCCCGCCGGCCATCGGCGACACCGCTTTCCGCAGTGTTTTGCCCGGCGCGACGGTGGGCAATGGCGGCACTTTGAACCTCGCCGTGCCGGCCGGCTCGGTGTCCGGCACCGGGCCGTTCACCTACCAGTGGTTCCTGAACGGCGCGCTGATTGTCAACGCAACCAACAGCACGCTCACCGTGCCCGGGTTCAACGCCAGCTTCGCGGGCAATTACACCGTGCAGATCGGCAACCCGGGCGGGACCGTGACGAGCGTGAACGTGCCAGTGAGCACCGCGGACATCGCCTTCTTCGGCGGCGTCACCGTGGACGGCCCGGCCAACGCGAGGTATCGCCTCGAGTATCTCAACGACGTCGCCAACACGAACTCCTGGCTCACGCTGACGAACATCGTCCACCCGGGCGGACGGCAGTTCTACATTGACACGAGCTCGGATGGCCGGGTCCGCCGCTTCTTCCGCGCCGTGCCGCTTCCGTAGGAGGTCCAGCCACGGGCCGCCCGGCGCCAACGCCGGGCGGCCCCTTTCTTTGTCTCTTCGTGTGAAGGGACGGCGGGCTCCAGTTTGAAAGACGTGTGCAACTGGGGCCCGCCTTGTTTTTTGGTCTCCTGATGACACTGAACAGCGTGCTGTGTCGGCGGTTGTTGCTCGAAAGTCACCCGCGCTTCTGACGCCCGACACAAGCGCAGGCCAGACTGTGCACGTCCTTCTAGGTGGAAGGATACGGGTTCCGTTTGGAGGTTTTTCCTGGCTAGCTCTCCAAGGGAACCCGGTGTCCACCACGGCGGCGCGATCCGCCCAGCTTGCCCGACGGATGGCTGAATTGGGGGGGCTAGAGGCTTAAAACGTGGCCAAGAAGCAGCCACGGAAGTTTCCGCTGAAATCGCGATGGGCGAAACCCCTGAATTTACTGGCGCACCCGTTAGGAGTTGAACCTAAAACCTTCTGATCCGTAGTCAGATGCTCTATCCAATTGAGCTACGGGTGCTCCAAAGGGGCCGCAATCTAGCGACGCGACATGGGCCGCGCAAGGAGGAGTTTGAAAGCGTCAGGGTTGGACTTCGCATCACTCGGAAAACTCCGCAGAGAAGTGCGCTGCGGTGGCGTCCGCGTGGGTCATGGCAACACCATCGTCAATTCCTTCACGAGGAAGCCCAGCCGGTCCGCGCTCTCCTCGATGAGTTTGGCCGTCGGCTTGCCCGCGCCGTGGCCGGCCTTCACGTCAATGCGGATGAGCACGGGCGGGCCGCCCTGCGCCTGGCACTCCTGCAGACGCGCGGCGAACTTGAAGCTGTGCGCGGGCACCACGCGGTCGTCGTGGTCGGCGGTCGTCACGAGCGTGGGCGGATACTTCACGCCGGGCTTGAGGTTGTGCAGCGGCGAGTAGGCGAACAGGGCCTTAAACTCGTCCGCGTTGTCCGCGCTGCCGTAGTCGCTCGTCCACGCCCAGCCGATGGTGAACTTGTGGAAGCGCAGCATGTCCATCACGCCCACCGCGGGCAGGCACGCGCCGAACAACTCTGGCCGCTGCGTCATGCACGCGCCGACGAGCAGGCCGCCGTTCGAGCCGCCGGCGATGGCGAGCTTGTTCGGTGACGTGTATTTCTGCGCGATGAGCCACTCGGCGGCGGCGATGAAATCGTCGAAGACGTTTTGCTTCTTCCGCTTCGTGCCGGAGAGGTGCCAGTCCTCGCCGTATTCGCCGCCGCCGCGCAGGTTCGCCACGGCGAAGACGCCGCCCAACTCCAGCCACACGGCCATGCTCACGCTGAAGCCGGGCGTTTGCGGAATGTTGAAGCCACCGTAGCCGTAGAGGTAGGTCGGGTTTGTGGCGTCGAGCTTCAGGCCCTTCTTGTGCGTGATGAACATGGGCACGCGCGTGCCGTCCTTGCTCGCGTAGAAGATCTGCTTCGTCTCGTAGGCGGCGCTCGCGAAGTCCACCTTGGGCGCGCGGAACACGGTGCTCTTCCCGGTCTTCAGGTCGTGCCGGTAAATGTTCCCCGGCACGGTGTAGCTGGTGAACGAGTAGAAGGTCTCCGTGTCGCTGCGCCGCCCGCCGAAGCCGCCCGCGCTGCCAATGCCGGGCAGCTCGATCTCGCGCACGAACTTGCCGTCACGCGCGAAGACCTTGACCTGCGTGCGCGCGTCCTTGAGATAGCTGGCGACGAACTGGTCGTTCAGCAGGTTCACGCCGCGCAAAGTCTCGGCGGCTTGCGGAATGAGTTCCCGCCAGTCGGCCTTCGCAGGCTTGGCGAGGTCAATCGCCACGACGCGGCTGCGCGGGGCACTGAGGTCGGTGCGCAGGTAGAAGGTGGAGCCGACGTTGTCAACGAAGCTGTAGTCCGCCTCGAAGTCCCGGATGAGTTCCACGACGGGTGAGCCCGGCGCGGCGAGGTCGCGGTAGAAAAGGAGGTTCTTCCGCAGCGTGCCCTGCCACACGCTGATGACGAGGAAGCGCCCATCGTCCGTGACGTGGCCGCCGAAGCCCCACTCCTTCTGGTCGGGGCGCTCGTAGATGAGCTGGTCGTCGGCCTGCGGCGAGCCGAGCCGATGGTAGTAGAGCTTCTGGAAATAATTCGCGCCTTTGAGCGACTCGCCCGGCTGCGGCTCGGCGTAGCGCGAGTAGAAGAAGCCCTTGCCATCCTTCGTCCACGACGCGCCGCTGAACTTCACCCACCGGAGATGGTCGCTCGTGTCGTGGCCGTTGCGCACGTCGCGGACTTTCCACTCCTGCCAGTCCGAGCCGCTCGTGCTGAGGCCGTAGGCCATGAAGTTGCCGTCTTCGCTGATGCTGTAGCCGGAGAGCGCGACGGTGCCGTCGGCGGAGAGCTTGTTCGGGTCGAGCAACACGCGCGGTTCGGCGTCGAGCGCATCGGCGACGTAAAGCACCGACTGGTTTTGCAGGCCGTCGTTCTTCGACCAGAAGTAGCGCGAGCCTTCCTTGTGCGGCAGGCCGTAGCGCTCGTAGTCCCAGAGCTTCGTGAGCCGCTCCTTCAGGCGCGCGCGCTCGGGGATGGTGTCGAGGTAGCCGAACGTGACCTGGTTCTGCGCCGCGACCCACGCCTTGGTGTCGGCGGCGTTGTCGTCCTCGAGCCAGCGGAACGGGTCGGGGACTTTCGTGCCGTGGTAATCGTCCACGTGCTCGACCTTCTTGGTGGCGGGATACATGAGGCGCGGCTTGTCAGCGGCGGCGGCGGGGTTGGCGCAAGTGGCGGCGAGCGACATGAGCAGGAGCGTGGATGGGAACGTGGTGGAGTTCATTCGGTGCGGCGGATTGAGGCACGAATCAGGAAATGACGAATGACGAAGCACGAAGCTCGAATGTCCAATTCCCGCCCGGCAGCCCCGACCGAGAGCCCCGACTCCGAGTCGGGGTTCGTCATTCGTGCTTCTTTCGTCATTCGTCATTCGTCATTGTGGAACCCCGACTCAGAGTCGGGGCTCGGAGTCGGGGTTCAGCGCTTCCTGACGCTGCACCCGCTTTCGCAGGCGGCGCGGCGCAGTGGAAGAGCCCGCGTTCCTTGATCATCGAGGCGACGACCGGCGGGACACCGCGCTCCCACGCGGGGTCGCCGGCGCGGATTTTCGCGAGCACGTCGCGCGAGAAGATGGGCAGCCATTCCTCGCGGTAGTCGCGGATGGACTCGATGAGGCGGTTCTCGACGAGGTAGGCATACAAGTGGCGCAGGTGCGGCGCGACGCGGAGGTTGCCGGCGGTGATGAGCGCGCCGGTCTTCTCTTCCTTGAGCGGATAGACGTAGAGCTTGAGGTCGTTCTTGAAGAGCCGGCCGATGGACTCGAGAATGCCGCCCTCGAGGTGCGCGTAGTATTTCTCGTCGAAGACCTCGCGCAGGCTCGGCACGCCCATCGCGAGGCCGACCATTTTCTTCGTGTAAAGGAACAGGTAGCCCGCGAGCCGGTAATACTCGAAGTAGTTCGAGATGAGCACCGGCCGGCCGAGCGCGCCGAGGATGTCCACGCGCGCGAGGAAGTCCTGGTGGTCCACGATGTGGTCGCCTTCGGTGAGATTGACGAGGGTCATCTCGGCAAGCACGACGACCTCCTCGCCCTGGACCTTGGGTTCCTGCACGAACATGCCGGTGGCACAATGCAGCATGTCCATGGCGACGTGCGTGACGGGCCGGAAGCTGCCGCGCTCGACGAGGATGCACTTCTTGTGGAGTTCGTCGGCGGGGCGGACCACTTCGCCCGCCGCAGTGAACATGGCGGCCTTGGTGAGCGCGCGCGAGACTAGCTCGAGGGCCATGATGCGGTTGTCCACGCCGGCGAAGCGCGGGCCGCTGAACTTGATCATGTCAATCTCGGCGCGGTCCGGGGTGAGATTGTCGAGCAGCGATTCGAGGAGCGCGGCGGGGTCGTGGTGCAGGTAGAGCGCGCCGTGAATGAGGTTGACGCCGAGCACGCCGAGGGCTTCCTGCTCCTGCACGGTTTCGGGGTCGAGCAACCGCGCGTGCAGCATGATTTGCGAGGGTTCGCCGCCGGGCTCGACCTGGAACCGGATGCCCAGCCAGCCGTGGCCCTCGGTGCCGGACTTGAAGCCGCGCGTGGCGACGGTGTTCGCGAAGACGAAGAACTTGGTGGAAGCGCCGCGCTTGCCGCCGAGCCGCTCGAGCAGCAGGCCGTATTCGTGGTCGAGCATCGAAACCAGCCGCTCGCGGCTGACGTAGCGGGCGCACGGGCCGTAAATGGCGTCGCTGATGGTCATGTCGTAGGCCGACATGCTCTTGGCGATGGTGCCGCTGGCGCCGCCCACGCGGAAGAACCAGCGCGCCACCTCCTGCCCCGCGCCAATCTCAACGAAGGTGCCGTATTTCGACTCGTCGAGGTTGATTTGAAGCGCCTTCTGATTCGTGCCGGGAGTCTCGGGCTTCACGCGTGGGATTCTGCCTGCTTGCTGCGCCGGCGACGAGACGAAAGAGATGGCTGCATGAGCGTTGGACGTTGAGCGCTCCGCAGTCTGTAACCTCCACGCCCCGGCCGCGTCTTGCCCCGTTGTCGGAAGACCCGACAAGCAACAATCAAACTCACAACACCCATGAAGAAACTGTTCCCCATCGTGATGGGCCTGGTTTGCGCCGCGGCCATCACCGCCACCGCGTCCGCGCAGGACAAGAAGCGTCCCGAGCTGACCGAAGAGCAGAAGAAGATCCAGAAGGAAATGCTCGACAAGTATGACACCAACAAGGACGGCAAGCTCGACAAGGAAGAGCGCGCCAAGATGAGCCAGGAGGACAAAGACAAGTCCAGGGCCATCTTCGGCGGCGGCAAGAAGAAGGAAGAGAAGAAGTAGCCTGCCCGGGCTGATGCCAGCCCACTTTCACCCTCACCCCGCCCGGTGACATTGTTCATCGGCGGGGTGAGTCATTTTCTACGGGGAAGTTCTGCGCCGCTTCAAGTGATTTGTCCGGCGGCGTGACCCGATTGGGTGATCGTCCGTCTGCCTGCACCGATGCGGCCGAACTCCGCGCCGCGCGGTTGAACCACCAAACTGAATCTCACATGAAATCACGAGTCCTGATTGATGCGCTGTTCACTGCCCTGCTTGCCCTGTTTCTCGTCCAACCGCTCGGTGCCGCCGAGCCGGCGGCGAAGAAGAAGAAACGCGCCAACGCGACCGCCAAGCCAGCCGATGCTGCCAAGTGCGCCAATGGCCAGACAGCGGCGCCGGGCCAAACCGGCTCACAGGATTTCGCCAAGAAGGTTGAGCCGCCGAAGAAGAAGAAGGACGCCAAGAAGAGGATTGCGGACAAGAAAAAGAAGAAGGAGGCGGACAAGAAGGCCGGTGCAAAGAAGAAGGGCGGGAAGAAGAAGTCCGTGCAGTGAGATTGGTGTGGGCCTGCCCGGCTTGCCACGTTGGCGCGGGCACCCAACCGCCCGTCCCCGGGACAGATTGAATAGCCGCAATTGACTCATCGTATTTACCTCGCCGCGAGCGCAGAATCGACAACCGACACCACCACAATGGACATCAACCAGCATCGCCCCCAGTTGACCGATTACTTCGCCACCCGCCGCCAGTTCCTCAACCGCTTCGGCATGGGCATGGGCGGCTTGAGCCTCGCGTGGCTGCTCGGCCCCGAAGTCGGCGGCGGCTCCGCGCAAGCCCTTACCGCCACCAACCCGCTCTCGCCGCGCAAGCCCCACTTCCCCGGCAAGGCCAAGCGCGTCATTCACATCTTCGCGCAGGGCGGTCCGTCGCACATTGACACGTGGGATCCGAAGCCCGCGCTCGCCAAATACGGCGAGCAAAAGGTGGACGCCATCGGCGGCACGCCGCTGCCCACGCAGTTCAAGTTCACGCCGCGCGGCAAGTCCGGCGTCGAGGTCAGCGAAATCTGGCCGCACATCGGCGAGAACATTGACGACATCGCCGTCATCCGCTCGATGACCACGGACATCCCGTCGCACGAGTTCGCCACGGTGATGATGAATACCGGCTCGGGCCGCCTCGTGAAGCCCTCGATGGGCGCGTGGACCGTTTACGGTCTCGGCACGGAAAACCAGAACCTTCCCGGCTTCATCGCCCTCGGTGGCGGACTCGGCGGCGCGGCCAACTGGCGCTCGGCGTTCCTGCCCGGCGTTTTCCAAGGCACACTGGTCAACAACCCGTCGGCGAACGTCGAGAGGATCATCGAGAACATCAAGACCTCGCACCTGTCGCTCGCCCGCCAGCGCGAGCAGCTCGACCTCGTGCAGGCCTTCAACGCCGAGCACCAGAAGAACCTCGGCCAGGAAGCCGCGCTCGACGCGCGCATCCAGTCCTTCGAGCTCGCCTACCAGATGCAGACCGAGGCGACCGACGCATTCGACATCAGCCGCGAGCCGCAGCACGTGCGCGAGATGTATGGCGAAACGCCGCAGGGCCGCCAGCTCCTCGTCGCCCGCCGCCTCATCGAGAAGGGCGTGCGCTTCGTGCAGACGTGGCACAACGGCTGGGACCACCACACGGCCGTCGCGAACAACCTCCGCCGCAAGGCCGGCGAGATTGACCAGGCCATCGGCGCGCTGCTCAAGGACCTCCGCAACCGCGGCATGTTGCAGGACACGCTCGTCGTGTGGGGCGGTGAATTCGGCCGCACACCTCGGCATGACCGCGGCCAGCGCGGCGAGCCCGGACGCGACCACCACAACAAGAGCTTCGTCTCGTGGATGGCCGGCGGGGGCGTCAAGGGCGGCCAGGCTTACGGCGCCTCGGATGAGTTCGGCTTCAACGCCGTGGAGAACAAGGTCCACGTGCACGACCTGCACGCGACCATCCTGCACGCGCTCGGCTTCGACCACGAGAAGCTCACGTATCGCTACAACGGCCGCGACTTCCGCCTCACCGACGTTTACGGCAACGTGGTGAAGGGACTTGTGGCCTAATCGGGTCTGCGCGCAGGAGTGCTCGTCGCTGGACGATGCTCCGATGACGAAGGAACGACGAATGACGAATGACCCAGCCCCACGCTGGCATTCGTCATTCGTGCTTTAAGTCTCATTTGCCGTAGGGAATTAGCCGGTTGCCATTTGCAATATTGCCATGAATACACGCCTCACCATCGCCGCGCTCGCAACCGCCGCCACCGCCACGGCAAGCGCGCAGGTTGACCGGCTCGACCCCGAGCAACTTCAGTTCTTCGAGAAGCGCATCCGCCCCGTGCTCGTCGAGAATTGCTACAAATGCCACAGCGCGACCGCCGAGAAGATCAAGGGCAGCCTGCTGATCGACACCAAGGAAGGCGTGCTCAAGGGCGGCGCGACAGGTCCCGCCGTCGTCCCCGGCAAGCCCGAGAAGAGCCTGCTCGTCAAGGCCATCAAGTCCACCAACGAGGACGAGATGATGCCGCCCAAGGGCGACCGCCTGCCGCCAGAGGTCATCGCCGACTTCGAACTGTGGATCCGTTCCGGCGCGCCCGACCCGCGCGTTGCGGTCGCCGGCGCGAAGTCCGCGCTACAAGTGGACATGGAGAAGGCGAAGAAACACTGGGCTTACCAACCGGTGACCGCGCCACCGGTTCCGAAGGTAAAGGACTCCAGGAAGTGGGCGCGCACCGACCTCGACAAGTTCGTCCTCGCGAAGCTCGAATCGAAAAACCTCGAACCCTCGCCGATGGCCGACCGCCGCACGTTGCTCCGCCGCGCGACGTTTGACCTCATCGGCCTGCCGCCCACGGCGCAGGAAGTCGCGGACTTCATCGCGGACAAATCACCGAACGCGTTCGAGAAGGTCCTCGACCGCTTGCTTGCCTCCAAGCATTACGGCGAACGCTGGGGCCGGCACTGGCTCGATGTCGCGCGTTTCGCCGACACGACCGGCGACCGCATTGGCGGCGCGCGCCGCGACCCGAAGTTCCCCTACGCGTGGACGTATCGCGACTACGTCATCAACGCCTTCAACGACGACAAGCCTTACGACCGGTTCATTGTCGAGCAACTCGCCGCCGACCGGCTCGAACTCGGCGACAACAAGATGCCGCTCGCGGCGATGGGCTTCCTCACCGTCGGCAAGCGATTCATGGGCAACATCAACGAGGTCATTGACGACCGCATTGACGTGGTCACGCAGGGCTTGATGGGCATGACCGCCGCGTGCGCCCGCTGCCACGACCACAAGTTCGATCCCATCCCGCAGAAGGACTATTACAGCCTGCACGGCGTGTTCAACTCGTCGCAGGAGCCGGACGAGGAGCCGATGCTCTTCCCGCCCGCCGACAACGCCGCGTTCGCGGACTTCAACAAGAAGGTCGAGGAAATCGGGGCCGTCATCGCCGGCATCCGCGGCAACGAGGAAGGCCGCGTGCTCACGGGCTTCCGCTCGACGGTGGACAAGTATTTGCTCGGCGTGCGCGACGTGCAGGTGCTCGGCAACAAGGACGCGCAGGTCCGCAACACGCGCGGCCTCGACCCCGACATCTTCACGCAATGGAAGGACTACCTCGCGAACGTCGCGAAGAAATCCGATCCCGTGTTCGCGCCGTGGTTCGCCTTCGCATCGCTCAAGGACGAGGAGTTCAACAACAGAGCGAAGGAACTCGCGGAAAAGTTTGCCACCGGTTCGTGCGACGGCAAGGCCATCAACCCGCTCGTCGCGAAGCTCTTCACCACCACGCCCAAGAGCGCCGACGAACTCGCCGAGGCCTACGCGAAGCTCTTCAAGGACGTGGACAAGGACTGGCAGGCCGCGCAGAAAGCGGACGCCAAATCGCTCGAATCGCCGAAGGAGGAACTCCGCCTCGTGCTTTACGGCAGCGGCACCCCCATCACGCTCGACCGGCGCGGCTTCCAGCGCATCATCGGCAACCGCATCCAGAACGCCGAGAACGCGGAGCGCTCCAAGATTTCCGACCTCAAAATGACGCATCCCGGCTCGCCGGTGCGCGCGATGGCGCTCACGGACAAGCCGCGCGCCGTTGACTCGTTCGTGATGATCCGCGGCGAACCCGCCAACCGCGGGCCCGTCGTGCCGCGGCAGTTCCTCGAGATTCTCTCGAAGGACAAGCGCGAGCCGTTCAAGAACGGCTCCGGCCGGCTCGACCTCGCGCAGCACGTGGCCAGCAAGGACAACCCGCTCACTGCGCGCGTGTTCGTGAACCGCGTGTGGCAATGGCACTTCGGCGATGCCATCGTGCGCACTCTCGGCGACTTCGGCCTGCGCAGCGACCCGCCGTCCAACCAGGAGTTGCTCGATTACCTCGCCGTCAGGTTCATGGCCGACGGCTGGTCCATCAAGAAGCTCCACAAGACCATCATGCTCTCGGCGGTGTGGATGCAGTCCTCGAAGGACAACGCGAAGAACTCCGCGATTGACCCCGGCAACTCGCTGTTTTGGAAACAGAACCTCCAGCGCCTCGACTTCGAGTCGCTGCGCGACACGCTGCTCGTGCTCGGCGGCAAGAGCGAGTTCGACAGGATCGGCGGGCCATCCGTCGAGCTCACCGGCGCGGGCGAGCATCGCCGCACGCTCTACGGCCACCTCGACCGGGCGCGCATCCCCGACTCGTATCGCATCTTCGACTTCGCGAACCCGGACATGACCGCGCCGCAGCGCCTGCTCACCACCGTTCCGTTGCAGGCGCTGTTCATGATGAACAACGGCTTCGTCATCGAGCAGGCCAAGCACATCACCGCGCGGCCCGAGATGATCTCCGGCAGTCGCGACGAGGAGAAGGTCGGCTACCTCTACAGCCTCATCCACCAGCGCGCGCCGACCGCCGGTGAAACCAAGCTCGCGCTCGCCTACCTCGCCGACCAGCAGGGCAAGCCCGCCACCGGTGGCAGCGACGTGGCCGCGTGGCGCTACGGTTCTGGCGAATACGACGCAAAGGCGAAGAAGCTCAAGAGCTTCGAGCCGATGCCCATGTTCCTGCGCGACTCGTGGGTCGTGGCGGACAAGGAACAGATGCGCAAGCTGACCATTGAGCAGGCCAAGCAGCGCCCCGCGCCGAAGAAGGGGAATCCCAACAACCCGAATGTGCAGCAAAACCTCGCGCGCCAGTCCGCGATGGGCACGGCGTTCGGCATCTCCCTCAACGCCGTTGGCGGCAACCCCGGCGACGAGAAGCACTCCGTTATCCGCCGCTGGGTCTCGCCCGTGGACGGCGAGGTCAGCATCGAGGGCGCGCTCATTCATAAAGCCAAGACCGGCGAAGGCGTGCTCGGGGTCATTCACACGTCGCGCGCGGGTGAACTTGGCCGCTGGGTTGCCGACGGCTCCGAGACCGAGACGCGCATCGAGCGCATCACGGTGAAGAAGGGTGACACGATTGACTTCATCACGAGCAACCGCGGCCCCACTACTCCAAACTCCGACGACGACGAGGCGTTCACCTGGGCGCCCATCATCCACTTGCTCAACGCGAAGAAGGGCGAGCATTCCGAGTGGAACGCGCAGCAGGAATTCAGCGGGCCGGTCCGTCCTGCGGCAACTTCGCCGATCGCCGCAAAGGGCATGGCGGGAAAGAACGCACCGAACTCCGCCCGCGTGATGACCCGCGAGGAGTTCTCCGCGTGGGAACGCCTCACGCAGGCGATGCTGCTCTCGAACGAGTTGATTTACGTCAATTAGTCCGCGCCACGATTTACGCGACGGCGGGCCGTGAGGCCCGCCGTTGTTCTTTTGTGCAAAGCCATTCGTCGGCGGCGAATTCATCTTCCGCGCTCAATCATTCTGGCACGGAGAGCGTCGCGCGCACCCGCTCGAACCACGATGGTCGCCCCGGAAGAATCCCGCCCCGCGCACCGAGGCGTCGCGTGCCCAAGTCCCCGTTCGACGCCGCGCCCCCCGCCGCACAGTCCGCGCGCCCAATGCCGGCGCCCGCTTCCGCGACCGTCCCGGAATCTTCCACCGCACGCGAGGCCGACATCCCGTTGCTTGATCCCGATTCGGACTCACTCGCGCGGCCGCCGTCGGCGAAGCCTGCGACGCCGGGGACGCGCGTCACAACCCGCGCCGAAATCTCCGACGAGGAGCGCGCCCGCCGCGCGGCCGGTGAACGCGAGACGGAGTTCGAGCGCCGCCGCGAACGCGAGGAGGCCGAGGCCCGACATCCTCGCTCTGCAGGACGCCATGCTGCGTGGCGAGATGTATGCGAAGCGGTTTCCAAGCTTCAACGTCGCCGAGCAGGACGAGTTCGTGCTGCTGAGCCGGCATCCCATCTCGCGAAGGGCCGCGTGCCGATTCTCAGCGCGAAGGAGCCGGTCGCCGCGTGGTTCGAGGTGGACTGGAAGGGGACGCGCATCGTGGTTGACACCGTGCACTTGCCGACGCCGCGCAAGCACCTCGAGGCGATGAACGGCATCGGCTGGCTTTCGGTCCTGCTAGGCAAACCCGGCGGACACGGCGCGCTAGGTGACGCCGAGAACGAGGCGGTCTGGAAGGCGCAAATGGCGATGGCCGAGGACCTGTCCACGGTGCTCCTGAGCCAACGCCGGCCGTTCATCGTTGCCGGCGACTTCAACACGCCGGATCACGGCGTGATTTACCGGCGCTCGCCTCGCGCTTGAAGGACAGCTTCTCGCGCGCGGGACGCGGCTACGGGTTCAGTTTCACCCGCGACGCCCGGCGCATCCCCACCTGGTTGCGGATTGATTACATCTGGGGCGGACCCCAATTCGAGCCCGTGGATGCCACGGTGGGCACCGCGAAGCGCCAGCAGCACTTTGCGGTCGCCGCCAAACTCGAATTGCGCGGCGGCGCGCCCGCCCAGCCAGTGCGCGCGCCGTGACGACCGGAGGGCGGGCTTCCGCGAGCCCTGACCGGACAACTCCCCCCTTCCGAATCCGCGCGCGATGTGGTTTCATCCCGCGCGTGAAGCTGGCCACGCCGTTGTTGCAGCCCGCGCCGGGCTCGAGGAACCCGAAGCGCCCTGCCAGCCAGCGCGTGGTCATCGCGCTCGCCGTCATCGCGCTCGTCCTGCTCGCGTGGTATTTCCACAAGCCCATCCTTGCGTGGTTTTCGCCCCCCGCGCTGCCTTCTCCACCGCCTCCGAAGTCCACGAACGCAGTCGTTCCCGCCGTCGTGCGGACCAACTTCGCGCTCCCTCCGCAGGCGACGAACGTCGTCGTGCGCCCCGTCACCAATCTGCCACCGTCCAAGGGCACCAACCTCGCGGGCGCGGCGACCAATGCGCTCGCATCGGGACGATTTTCATGGCCGATCCTCGAGGCGCAGCTCGCCCTCGACCGGATTGGTTTTTCGCCCGGCTCGATGGACGGCCAGTTCGGCCCGCAGACACGCGCGGCGGTGAAGGCGTTCCAGCAGCGCGAGGGCGTCCCCCCGACCGGAAACCTCGACCCCGACACGCTCGCGCGGCTGCAACTGGCCGTGCCTCCGCTGGCCACCTACACGGTCACCACCAACGATCTCGCGCGGCTGCAGCCGCTGGCGACGACATGGGTCGGCAAATCGCAGCAAAGCGCGCTGGATTACGAGACCATCCTCGAGTTGATCGCCGAGAAGAGCCACGCGCACCCGCTGCTCATCCGCCGGCTCAACCCGGACTTGAACTGGACCAACATCGCGTCGGGCACGACGGTGCAGTTGCTCAACGTGGGAGCGCCACCATCGCGTGGCAAGGCGGCGTGGGTGACGATCCATCTCGCGGGCAAGACGCTACAGGTGTTCGACTCGGCGACGAACCTGCTCGCGCACTTCCCGTGCAGCATCGCGCAGCGCGTCGAGAAGCGGCCCGTGGGCGAACTGCACGTCGTCGCGGCGGCGGCGAATCCGAATTATACCTTCGACCCCGAGGTGTTCCCCGAGTCCGCGGAGGCGCGCCAGTTGAAGACCAAGCTCATCCTGCCGCCCGGGCCGAACAATCCCGTCGGCGTCGCGTGGGTGAGCCTCGACCGTCCCGGCTACGGCATCCACGGCACGCCCAAGCCCGAGGACGTGGGCCGCACCGAATCGCACGGCTGCTTCCGGCTCGCCAACTGGAACGCGGAACTGCTGCTCAAGCTGGTGGCACTCGGGACGCCGGTGCTGGTGGTGGAGTGAGCGGAAGTGCCGGGATCGCGAAGGATTCGAGCCAGCGAGGCTAAGGCGCCGACGGCAGCGAATTGCGCGGGTCCTGGCTGAACGGCTGGTCCACCACCTGAACATGCCCGTCCACGAACGCCACGTTCCCCTTGCCCTCGTGCCGCGTGGACACGGGATTGACGGTCGGCAGCCAGCGTCCGTCGTTCAACCCGCTTCGCACCCGGTCCTCCTCGGCCAGCATGATCTTGCCCGACGGGTTCACCACGGCATGAGAGGAGAAGGGCAGCACCCGGCGGTTCCGGTCCAGCGCCAGCGCCATGCCGGCATTGACGCTGTTCGTCCCGCCGTAGTTGGTCACGTTGTAGGACGTGAACGAAAAGCTGTAGATGTAGGGATTGGTGGCGCGGTTCTGTTCCAGCTTCCATGCGTCGAAATCGGCGGCGCAACGGAACAGGTTCGTGGTGAACACGTCGCTGGAAATGTAGCGGGCGACCGGGCTTTGGCGGACATCGCGATTGGCCTGCCAGTAAATCCAGTCCTCCGGCAGCGGGCCGAAGGCGGTGCGGGAGCCGGGCGCGGGAAACTGCTCATTGCTTTCGGCGAGATACATGGTGAAGGCCATGCCAACCTGCCTGATGTTGCTCGCGCAATTGGCCGAGCGCCCCTTGCCCTTGGCCTTGGCCAGCACCGGCAGAAGCAGCGCCGCCAGCGTGCCGATGATGGCGATGACCACAAGCAGCTCCAACAAGGTCAGGCCGCGCCCCCTTAACGCGCTAATGCTCCTTCTCACAAGACAAGTTGGTGTGTGGTGTCCCAGGCGAAGGCACCTCGTTGGAGTATTCAGTCGGAGGAAAATGTCGCTGGCTTGCACGCCCTAATTTCGATGCTGCACTCAGAGCGAACAACCGGAATCCAATGTCGTTTGTCATTGCTATTGCTACGTAATTATCATTTACAAACCGCATGAATTCATCGCCGTGCATGGGGGGCCACAACACGAGCGCCTTGGGCTTGAAGTGATTGCACGCCGACTGAAGCGTCAAGTCAAAATTTCCAGAGTTTGCGATCCGCTTTCTCGACGCAACAGCCACCTCAGGAGGCACCAAGCGGTCAGCCAAGATAGCATAGCCAACAAAATCACTATACACTATGTCGCCATCCTGGGTTAGTTGCTTCAATGCGCTTACGATATCGCGGTCTACGTTGAACCCAAACACTTTGGAAAAGGATGATTGCATACGGCCTTTGATAGACATCACCTTGGTCAGGCAGATCGAAAGGCAAACGACAAGCATTAGCGCCACAACACACGTCCGCAACGCAACAGGACCACTCTTAGTGCAGAATGCAAACAGTCCCGTTACCATCTTCACACACCCTATTCCCGCCAGCCAGGCAAGTGGAATGAAAACATGCAGGTAATGGTGGTGCCAAAACGGGGTGTGAAACCAGTGAACACCGAGTGCGGTAGCCAGCCAAACCGTCGGAATCATTGTGCCTCGATGCACAAGGCCAAAGCCGACCGCAACTACAGCTAGCAAGCAGACGTGTAAGTCCCCCGACAAGGCTCCTAACAGTTGACCCCTAGAAGCAGCAAGCGGAAACTGTTGTGCAATCTTGCTACTCCAATGATGCGAAGAGATTTCGACCACGTTGCCTCCAAGGAGCAGCATGCCTAGCATGTAAATCATCGCAGTCAGGACTAGCCATGTCATCGATCGCGCCAGACGACGTGGGCGCGTGCCATTCGATGCTCTACCAAAGGCCAGTGCAACCAAGGCTGCTGGTATCGCAATCAATGCCGACAGTTTGATCAATGCCGCCATTGCCATGACTAGCGAGGACACGAACAGGACCACGGGCCAGCGATTCTCAGAGTCCAAGGTGTTAAGCGCTATCGCCATCGCAGCCAGGGCATACGCCGGAACAGCCAAAGTCGCCGCGCTTGAAAGGGACACAAGCGTCGGAGAGGCGCAAAGCACAAGCAAGAGTGCCGCTGACTCGACGGGCCCTTCAAGATAGGCAACAGCAAAACAAATACTAAGCACCAAGATCGCCCCAAAACCACACACACAAAGCCTGGCAACGATCAGGCTGTCTCCGAAGCAGAGATGAGCAAGCGCCAGGATATGGGCCAACAAAGGAGGCTGGTCGCTCCAAATGTCCGAATACATATGGTAGCCTGCATTCAAGAGCCTGGCTTTCATCACATTGTATCCTTCGTCCGGATTCTGCTGGTGGACATCCAAGGACAAGGTCACTGCCACTGCAACGACGAGAAAGGCCGCTCCGCATAACAGAGACACCGAAAGCTCGCCACGCACTGCATTCAAACAACTTCCAGAAGGAATCGAGTAGCCACTGCTTGCTGCTGGGGGCATACAAACTGATTGGTTGCAAAGCCATTCACACGCGACAGCACATCCACCCACAATGGAATGAACGCAGTCTCGAACGCCGATCCTGGCGATCCGAGTGCGGCCGCGGTGAATGCCGATTCTTGGGTTTGAATTCTGCGTGCTACCAATGCGGCTTCTACGGGGCGCAAAGGTCGGCCGCGGGATCTGGGAGCCCAGCGACCCATGTGCCACACGTGCAAACGCGGAACGTGCCGGCAAAAACTCCGCAAGTTCCCCGCTCGACAGTCACGGTGCAAGGCGCCGGAGTCGCGTAGCCGCACGGAGCGGTCGAGTCATTGGTGCAGTCGTGGCAGCCGGCGTAAATCAACCTGCGGCACACACCGTTGGAGCACGGCGTTGTTGCGCCGCCCGGAATGTTGTTACACTGGGTCTCCTCGGTGCTGTAATCCGGCCTTGCAACGCAAGTCCCTGTGAATGGTGGGGGTGCATATAGACGCACCACCCCTATTGCAAACAGGATGGTAACGATAAACAACAACTTGGTCTTCATGGGTTCTGTCCTTTCACTGAGGGTTTGGTTTTCTGCCCAGATAGCCCCGAACCAACACAGCCCGGAGTCCCACTATCAGACAGAAAAGCATCGCACTGAGAAACAGAATGCGATAAGTGCCTATCGAGTCAGCGTTTCTACCCGTTGCACGGTCCGCTGCCGCGAGTGACCGCTCAAATGCACGAACAACTATTGGAGAATTCGTTTCCGGCCATTGGCTACCTGCGAGTTGATACGATCCAAAATCAACGCGCCGTTCCCTAGCGCGAAGTCGATAATCAGCAACGGCTAGAGGACGATCAATTCTTGGCTGAAAGGAGTCTACGTTGGTAACGAGCATGGAGTCGACTATGCCCGTCACGCGCTGGACCAACCCGTCCTCCTTTCCCTTAGGTGCATACCTCCTCGCAACAAACCGCAGCGGGAAAACCCGTCCTGCGAAATTGGTCATTTCCTCAACTTGATAATCTCCTCCCAAAAAATCACCAGCAAACAGGGCAAGGTCCCTAGTTGGTGAGGCCAAGTGATTACTTGCCAGAAGTTCAGGATGGTTCAGTGCTGTGGTAAGTAGATCACTCTTACTCACGAAGGACATCGCTTTCGGAAGGCGCGACTCGGGCCCCAATGGCTCCCAGTTGTAGCGGTAAATATGGGCCGTAGGGTCGTGTCTGGACGATTGGAATGGAAACGGCATGACCTGCGCCGCGTTGGTGGCCAGGTAACCGTCCGAAAGAAATGCAAGCCACGGAATGGTTGAATACCATTGCGCATTGTGAGGATACACTCCCGAGTCTATGTGCGCGGGGAGCAGTTGCGATGTAATTGCGTTCGTTCCTTTTGAAGAGCCATATAGAATCGTGAACGTATCAATGCCGTCACAACCATGAATGAGGAAGTGGCTGGTTCCGAAATCGACACGGAGGAGCCAAGAGCCTTGGGCGGATGTGGCGGTAAACCTGGTGTTCATGGTAGTCCAAGGCCGCCGGTTGCTATCAAACGCATTCAACTCAAGCCGCCCCGTCAACTGAACGGCCTGCCTGCTTGCCGCACTGATGCCAGTGTCCACTCGTGCGACCTGAAACATGGCGCAAAGGACCAGACATTTCCGAAACACGGGTTGGTGAAACGTCTTGCTCATACCATCGTTGGTTGCGTCACTCAGTTGCTGCATGCCTGGTTACCATGCAAACCGTGAGCAACAGACACAGGCTGGGAAGCAGCAAGAACATAAACATCGTGTCCGTGAGCCAGTCAATCACATAAGGTTGGAGCGGAAGCCAGGCAGTAAGAGAACCCAGGCAATGGCAAGGGACGTGTGTCCCAATTACGTGATTCCAAAGCCTGAACAAGCCCATGATTCCTCCCAAGCTGGCGATCACAAGCAGTGTGGTCGCTGTGGGGAATCTGCCTGCGGCAAGGGGCCATAGAGCCGCAATTTCCAGCGATGCAGCCGCGAACAGAAGCTGGCGATAGGTGAAGCCTGGGAACAATGCGTGTGATTGCCTCAATATCGAGGCTTCCCCCAAGACCATGTGCAGTTTTGCCAACCCAGTGATTGCGAGATTTGCGAAAACCGCATCTACGTAGACCTTGACAATAGGTTTCAACGAATCATGTGAGATTCCTGCAACCCTGGAGGATGATCTTTCGTGTCCCAAGGAACTACTCATAGCATTCTCACGCTGTCGTCACCTGCCTGACGCTGTCTCTCTGCGTGGCGGTCGGCTCGTCGCCGAGGCGATGATGGGCATTCTGTTTTGTGCAGTTCATGCCGCAAACCTCTGTCGCTCAAGTCATCCCGTTACCGCCTGGCTGACCACATCGCTCCACTGGCCGACTTGTTCGTCGCCGATGCGGTAGATGGCTTTGTATCTCCACAAGGCGGTCTGGCCGGGGGCGGGCAGCGGGTAGGTGTCCAGATAGTCGGGCACGGTGTCTATGGCCAGAGACACAAACGTGCCGGAGCCGCGATCCACCCAGATTTCCAAGGCGTCGGCGTCGCCTTTCTCCCAGCCGATGGCGGGATGCCCGGCCTGGAGCGTCGTGGCGAGGTTGGGCTTCATGGCGGCGGGGTCCACGACCTGTTCAGCGCCGATGATGTCGAGGGCCTGCCCGATGGATTCGGTGTAGCCGGGGTGGGCCTTGATGCGCACGACGAGCTTGGTGATGCGGGTGAAGATGCCGGGGGCGATTGCGGCAGGCGGTGTGCCGAGGGTGGGAGCTGCGGGCATCGGGCCCATGCTTGTGCCGGTGCCGTTGCGGGCTTTGTTCTTGTAGGAGGTCCACTGCTGGGCGGCGTTGCCGAAGGCTTGTTGGGCTCCCATGAGGTAGTCGAAGAAAGCGGCGTCGGCCTGCACGGCGGCGACTTCGGCGGCAGTCACGCCGACCGTGGGGGCGTGGTTGCCGAGTTCGCCGGCGAAGGCGTTGAGCCAGTCGCGTTTGGCGCTGTCAGTGCGTGGGAGCCAGTATTTCTTGGCCATAGGTGGCAGGGTTGGGGTCTTGGGTCTAGCGGATGGGGGATGGGGCAAAAGGCCCCGTTTCGGTAGCGGTAAAGGTGCATTTTGTGCCGGAATGACGCCTTTTAGCCGTTGCTAGGCGTCTACCAATTACCAATGGTTGGTAGGCGTGTAGCAATGGTTGCGTGATGCCTGAAAACGGTTCCGAGACGTGTAGCAGTGGTTCCCAGACGCCGCAGAATGGTTGCGAGACGCCGCGCAACCGTTGGGAGTCGGCTCGAAAGGGTTGGGAGACGGCGCTCAGCCGTTGGGCGACGTCGCGCGACGGTTGCGCAGCTTTCCGCAGCGATTGGTAGGCATCGCCCGGACGTCGGGCGATGTCGCGTAGTCTTCGCGCGATGCCGCCCGGCGGTTGCGCGAGTTCGCAACACGGCGGGAAGGCGGCGCGCGACGAGGGAGGGAGCTGACAGGGTGGAAGCGTGAAGCGCGCGAATGCTGGTGGCTTCGAGCAGAGTCATGGCGGAGACGATGGCGTTTGTAGCCGGAAGGCCGCCGATTGTCATGTAGCATAATCATGCTACACGGGTGGGACGGGGCGGCGAGCCGATCAGCGCGCCCGCTTCTCAGGGGCTACGGTTTGTTCGCCCCCCCCCGCCAGTGCGCGAGGGCCTCGGCGACATTGTGCGCGTCGAGCTTCGTGTAGATGCGCCGCTTGAAGGAGACAACGGTGTGTTCGGAGCGGTGGAGGCGTTCGGCGATTTGCTTGGTGCTGAACCCCTCGCCGATGAGTTTGAGAACGGTGTCCTCCATGTCAGACAGCTTCGAACCGGATTGCAACGCGCCGAGGGAACGCAGGCGCTCGACCAGCAGGCGCGCGACGGACGCCGAGACTGGACAATGCCCCGCCATCACTTCGCGCAACCGGACGGGGAGTTCGGCCAGCGGCACGGGCTTGCGCAGGAAACCGTCCGCGCCCGAGGCGAGGGCTTCGAAAGGGCGTTCTTCCTGGTTGAAGCCAGTGACGAGCACGGAACGAATCTCGGGCGAAGAATCCTTGAGCCGTTGGATGAGCGTGATGCCGTCCATGCCGGGAAGCTTCCAGTCCACAAGGACGAGGTCGGGCGGCTGGGCGAGAAGGCAGGGCAGCGCCGTCTCAGCGGATTCCCAGGCGCGGAGGAACAGGAAGTCTGGAAGCGACTTGAGCTTGCGAATCCAGAGGTCGCTCAGTCCCTTGCTGTCCTCGACGATGCAGACCGTGGCGGGCTGTGCCATGGGGAATGACCTGATTGGTGGCGGTGAAATACGCCGTCGGCGCGATCAAGTCAAGCCGCGGTATGTCGCCCGCGAATTCGCGTAGGGATCGAGCCGGCGGCTCAAAGGCGGAACAGCTTCGTCGAATTCCCGGACAGGATTTTTCGCAGGGCGGCTTCGCTGGGCGCGAGGCGGCGCAGCGCGGCCAGTGTTTGCGTGCCCTGGCAGCCGGGGCCGCGGCCCAGCGTGTCCGCGCAATCGCTGCCGTAGAGAATCTTGTCCTGATGCCGGTCGAGAAAGCCGCGCGTGTGCTCCTCGTCGCGGATGAGCGCGTTGAGGCCCGAGCCCGCGGACATGTCGGCGAAGAAATTGGGATAGGTCTTGAGGTAAACGTCGGTGATGCCGCCGGGCGTGACCTTGGTTTTCGGATAGAGGTTCTTCTGGTCGGAGTGGTCCTTGTCAATGTTCGCCCACACCGTCTGCGCGTGGCCGAGGAAGTTCACCTTCGGGAACTTCTCGAGCACGTTGTGGAACCGCTCGTAGCCAAGGTTGTAGCTGCCGTGCTGGAAGTGCAGCAGCACGGGCACGCCGTAATCCTGCGCGAGCCGGTAAAGGTCCTGGCTCGACGCGGAGTCGCATTCGACGCCGAATTTCTGCTCGGCGATGAGCTTGGCGCCGAGTTTGAGAAACTTCTCAATCTCCGCGCGCGCCTCGGGCAGGTCGGTGACCTCGTTCGCGGCGAACAGGAACTCGCCGGGATGCTCGTCGGCGAAGCGTTTGCACCACTCGTTGTCGCCGCACTTCGCGGCCAAGCCGTTCGAGCGCCCGGCGTGCGTGCTCGGGCGGTCCACGACGCGGCCCGCGGGCAGGAGGATCGTGGTGGTGATGCCCATCGCGCGCTGGTGCGCGAGCATCTGGTCGTCGGTGCGCCCGTGATAATTCGTGTGCTGGTGAATATCAATGATGGGCGCGGGCTTCGTGGCGGGGTCGGCCGCGTCGAGCGCGAGCGCGGGGGCGAGCGCGGCGGCCGAGGCGAGAAACTCGCGGCGCGAGATGGAACGAGTGGAGTTCATGCTGCAAGGCTGCGGCGCGGCCGCGGCGAATTCAACGGCAAAGGAAGCGTGCGCTCACCATAGGCGCATCTCGCTTTCCTTCACTCTCTCATTGAAACCGGGCTTCAGCCCGGTGGAATCGCTCGCGAAGTCCAAAGCCGTTTCAACGGCTTTGGGTCGTGGGGGCAACGGGAAACGGTTGAAACCGTTTCCGCCTGCCGCCGTTCCCTACACCCGGCTCAAGCCGGGTGCCAATGAGAGCAAGTCCCGACGTGCAAGAAACGGAGGCGCGCGCTCAGCACCTGTGGCCGAGGATGCGGCGCGTCTTCCGCACGGGCCACTCCATCAAGCCGCTCGGGTAGTCCTCGTCGCGGATGAGGTCGTCGTAGCGAACGACGCAATCGGCCCACAATTGCAGCAGCGCCGCGAGCACCCAGATGGCGTTGCTGAACGCCCACTCGCCGAACGTGTAGCCGACGAAGGGTTTCATGAACACCGTCGCCAGCCCGCCCGTGAAGCTCCAGTGGATGGACCAGGCGAGCACGCCGACGAATTCCAGCGCGAGCGAGACCTTCGTGACCGCCGGCGGGCTGAAGCCGTGCTTCTCGATGACGGCCTGCTTGGTGTGCGACCAGAAAAATCCGAGAAACGGCCAGACGAAAAACATGAACGTGCGCACCCGGTCCTCGACGACGTCCGCCTGCACCGCCTGGTCGCGGCGCTTCACGTAGTCCTCGTCGTAGTGGATGACGCAAGTGGATTCGCCGTAATCGCCCATGGACCACGGCGTGAGTTCGTAGCGCTTGGCGTGCGGCGACGAGGCGTCGGCGATGTTCACCACCGAGTATTTCTTGCCCTGGAAAAAGACTGGAATCTTCTGATGTCCGCGCACCTGCCAGCCGGGCATTTCGCTCGCGGCGTAGATGACGACGCGGTGGCCGACGAACCAGATTTGGTCCGGACCCACCTTGCAGCCGGACTGCGCCGTGTTGGGTTTGGCGGGCATGGACGCGCGGCGCGAAGTGTCGTGCCGGCTGCGCGGCGGCGTCAAGCCCACCATGTTCCTGTTGCCCGGCTCGCGAAGGGCGTTCATTCTGATCCCATGAACTGCACGTCGAGGTTTGCTATTGCGGTTCTCTTGCTGGCTTCCGCGCCGGCCACTCTTGCCCAGCCCGCCGGCGCCAACTACGACGAGGCGAAAGTCGGCGACTACTCGCTCCCCGATGCGCTGAAACTGGCGAACGGCTCGAAGGTGACCGACGCCGCGACGTGGAAGAACCAGCGCCGGCCCGAATTGCTGCGGCTCTTCGAATCGCAAATGCACGGGCGCAGCCCCGCGCGGCCGCGCGACATGAAGTTCGAGGTCACGTCCACCGACAAGGGCGCGCTGGGCGGCAAGGCCACGCGAAAGGAAGTCACCGTGCGCTTCGGCGCCGCGCCGGATGCCGTGGCGATGCGCCTGTTGCTCTACGTGCCGAACGCCGCGCGCAAGCCCGTGCCCGCGTTCATCGGCGTGAACTTCGAGGGCAACCACACCATCAGCGCCGACCCCGGTATCACCATCACGCCGCAGTGGGTCTGGAACAGCCGCGACCGCAAGGAGGAACTCGTCACGCCCGCCGATTCCACGCGCGGGAAGAGCATCGGCCGCTGGCCACTCGAGACGGTGCTCGCCCGCGGTTACGCCGTTGCCACGATTCCGCGCGCGGACATTGAGCCCGATTACGCGACCGGCTGGAAGCACGGCGTGCGCGGTTACTTCCTGAAGCAGTCCGGCAAGGCGGAGTTCGCGGCGGACGACTGGGGTGCCATCGCGGCGTGGGCGTGGGGATTGAGCCGCGCGCTCGATTACTTCGAGACCGACCGCGACATGGACGCGCGTCGCGTCGTGGTGATGGGCCACTCGCGCATGGGCAAGGCGGTGCTGTGGGCGGGGGCGAGCGACGGGCGGTTCGCCATCGTCATCTCCAACAACTCGGGCGAGGGCGGCGCGGCGCTGGCGCGGCGGAACTTCGGTGAGACGATCGAGCGCATCAACACGAGCTTCCCGCACTGGTTCTGCGCGAACTACAAGGACTACAACACCAACGTCGCCGCCCTGCCGGTGGACGCGCACCTGCTTGTCGCGCTGGCTGCGCCGCGTCCAGTCTATGTGGCGAGCGCGGAGGAGGACAAGTGGGCGGACCCGAAGGGCGAGTTCCTCTCCGCGAAGCACGCGGAGCCGGTGTATCGGCTGTTCGGTCGCGGCGGACTCGGCGTCGAGGAATGGCCAGCGGTGGACAAGCCCGTCGGGGACGCCATCGGCTATCACGTGCGCACGGGCAAGCACGACGTGACAGATTACGACTGGGAGCAATACTTGAATTTCGCCGACAAGCACCTCGGCCGCGCGCGCCCACGGTAGCGGTTACGCGGGTTTAGGCGCATCGGGCGCGGCCTCCTTCGGCTCGGGCAGCAGCAGGCCGACAAGGAAACTCAGCGCGGCGATGGTCAGCGCGACGCAGCCCGCAGCCTTGGCCACATGCGCGGGCGTGAGCGGGCCGGCGCCCGCGAGCATCGGCGCGACAAGGCTGGTGGTCACAAACGCCATGCTGGTGCCGATCATGCGCCCGCCGACGTTCGTCGCGAAGCTCCCTCCCGTGCCGCGCAAGTGCAGCGGGAACACTTTGGGCAGATACTCGCCGAAGTAACTGAATTGCGCGACCGTGAGCAACCCGCACACGGCATAGGCGTAGAAGAACGTGGGGCCGCCGCCCTTGAAGAACACGAAGTAGGTAAGCGGCAGCATCACGAGCGCGGGCACCTGAAAAAGCCGGAGCATGACGCCCCGGCTCAACCCGATGAAGAGCAGCGCCGCCAGCATCAGCCGCCCGGTCAGCCCGCCCATCTCCTGATAGAACTGCACCTTGTCGGCCATCTTCTTCACGTCGTCGTTGATGGGCTTCTGCCTCGCGAAATTCTCGCGGACCTTCGCGCCGATGTCCTTGCGCGCGGGGTCGTTCGGCGGCAGCGCGTTCAACTCCCTGTTGAGCGCCTCGGCGGCCTTGCGCAGTGGCGCAAGCGCCGCCGCCTGCTCCTTGAGCTCGGGCAGGCCGGGAGTGACGCGCGCGACGGTCACTTGCAGCGCGCCGAACGCGATGCCGTAGGCGCACGCGGAGAGCACGGCGGTGACGAGCGTGACGCGGCGCAACTCCGGCGCGAACAACGCGGCCAAGCTCGGTCGCTGGAGCGTTCCGGCGAGGCGCTTCTCCTTCCACACTTTCGATTCCGGCACGAACGGCAGCAGCAGCGCGATGGGGATGGCCGGCAGCAGTCCCGTCATGAGCAGGTAACGCCACGAGCTCGGGTCCGTCGCACCCAAACCGACCGGCAGCCCCATGTGGCCGAGGTCCTTGCCGTGCGCGGTGATCCAGATGCTCATCGCCGTCACGCACACGCCGCCGAGCGACGCGAACGCCTGCGTGATGCCCAGCCAGCGCTCGCGCTGTTTCCTGTCCTCGAACACCTCCGCCAGCCACGTGATGGCCGCGACAAACTCCACGCACACCCCGATGAACGTCGTGCTGCGGAAGAACACGAACACGGGCAGCGACGTCGCGTAGGCCGCGCAGAAGGGCGAGAAGGAATACACGAAGATGCTCGCCGCCATCACGGTCTTGCGGCCGAACCTGTCCACGAGCCAGCCGCCGAGCAGCCCGAACACGCCGCCGCACAGCGCCGCAATCCACAGCAACCGCCCGACCCAGTCCGTGACGATGGGATTGTTGAGCGGGATTTTCAGCAGCTCCGCGATGGCGGGCGCGGCCACCAGCGGCGTCATCAGCAGCTCATACGTGTCGAACAGGAAGCCGATGCTCGCGATGAGGATGATAAGCCACTTGGTGGCGGTAAGCTTCGCGGGTTCGCTCGCGGGCGGATTCATGGCGCGCGATGGTGGCGGCGCGCCAAATCACAATCAACCCCGAATCCGGTGATACGCGAGGCAACATCGAACGCTCAACGCTCAACGCTCAACGCCCAACTCCCAAAGTCCCGGCGCGGCGCTGATGTCCGCCTTTGAAAGTTGAGCGTTGGACGTTCATCCCGTTCCGTCCGTTCCGCCCATCCCGTCCCCCCAACTTCCCCTCGCCTCCCGGCCAATCACTTTTTCCCTGCGTCCGCCTTCCCGAGTTTGGACTTCGCCTGCGAGTGGCCTTGTTCGGCTGCTTTGCGCAGCCAGTATTCGGCGATGTTCGCGTCCGTTTCCACGCCGTCGCCGGTCAGGTAGCGGAGCCCCAGGTCGTATTGCGCCTGCGCCGAGCCCTTCTCGGCCCGGTCCATCTGCGAGGCGACGACTTTCTTCGTGGTTTCCTCGGGAGACTGCGTTTTCGGCGGGGTCGCGGCCGTGCCCGAAACCGTGGACGCGGACTTGCGCTGCGCGCCGCCGCCCGTGGCGGACTTCCCGGCGGCGGCGCGCCCGCCCTCGCTCGTGGGCGCGGCGGTGAGGCTCGCATTCTTCCCGCCCAGCCCGGTGAGCGAATAGAAGAACGCGAGGTCGTCGCTGGTGCTCCAGCTCTTGTCGGGGCCGGCGGACGTGATTTCAAAGCCGTTGCGGTCGCGGCGCGCGGCGATGCGGTATTCGGTTCCCCACATATCCCTGGACTTGTCGCGCGTCTCGCGGCCGCCTTTCTCCATCATGTGCTCCTTGAGGAACTCGCCGAAATTGTTGAGCGGCAGCGTGCCGCTGTCGGCGTATTCATTCGCGACGGCATTGGCGATGCCCTGCATCTCGATGCCGGCGGTGGCGGCGCTTTGGACCTTGGTGATGACGTCGAGGGACTTGGCGAGCGAGTCCTTGTTGACGTAGCCGACGACGCCGAGCGCGGCGACGGGGAGAAGCTTGAGCAGCGCACTCATGCGACGGGCGCACCGAGCCGCTGGTCGAGCGTGGATTCAAGCGTGAGCCCGGTGAGGAAGTCCTGGCTCACAAGCCGCAGGAAGTCGTCCTTGCCCAGCCGCAGGCAGCGTCCCGCGCTCACGGCGGCGACTTGCGCGCTGGCGGGCTGGTTGCGCAGCAGGCTGATCTCGCCGCAGAATTCGCCCGGATGCAGCGTGCGCCGGTGCTCGCCCTTCACGCGCACGTCGAACTGCCCCTCGTGCACAAGCCAGAAGGAGTCGTTCGGCTTGTTTTCCTCGATGACGGTTTCGCCGGGCTTGAAGTCGCGGAACGAGAACGCGCTCGAGGCGCGCATGAGCGGCTGCGGATGCCACTCGGCGAAGAGCGCGTTGCGCCGCAGGAAGGCGCAGACCTGCACGGCGTCCTTGATGGCCTTGGCGCCGAGCGAGGAGACCAGCAGCCGGTCGAAGTCCGCCCGCGTGAGCACAAGGAACTGCGACCGTTCGAGCGCGCGCACCGAACGCGTGCGCGGCGTGTTCTCCAGCAGCGCGATTTCCCCGAACACGTCGCCCGGCCCGAGGCTCGCGACAAATTCCTCGTCGCCGGCCTCGTTCTCGTGGAACACCTCGACGCGCCCGTTGAAGAGCACGAACATCGCCTCGCCGCGGTCGCCCTCGCGGATGATGAGCCGCCCCGGCTCGACGGGGATGAACTTCATCGCGTTGGCGACGGCGCCGAGGTCCTCCGGCTTGAGCTGGCCGAACAGCAGCGTGGACGCGAGGAACCGCACGATCTCGCCCTCGACCGGGCGCACGTCCCGGTTCGCGGCCTGCTGCACGGAGCGTTCGGCGGCGGCGAGCATGGGACGCAGTTGACGCCACAATCCGCGCGCGAGCACCCACACCAGATACAGGACGGGCAGCATCACCGCGGAGGCGAGCAACGCAAAGCCCGCGCGCGACAGCATCTGCGTGCACGGCGAGAACTCGTTGGAGAACAGGACGCCGAGCGTGCCCTTCTGCGCGGTCAACAGGCGCGTGCCGTATTGGTAGGCGAGCCCGAGCCAGAGGATCGCGTAGGTGCTGAACACGAGGAAATACTTCTCCTCCACCAACTGGTGCTTCCAGTTGAACACCTGCGCGACGAGCTTGCGGTTCATGAAGCGCCCGCCGCATTTCGGGAGCTGGTATTTCCGCCGCAGCAGCGCGTGCAGCAGCGAGTGCGCCGGCGTGTCGCCGAACGGGCACGCCAGCACGAGCGCCGCGATGCCGCTGCCGAGCATCCCCACCGGCGAGCCCATCAGCGCCGCGAACATCGCCATCACGAAAGGCGCCGACAACGCGCTCAGCGCCACGCACAGCTCGCACACGCGCCCGCCCATGAACGCATCCTGCAAATCCACGGCAAAGAATGGGAGTCCACGGTCAAAGCGGATGCGCACGCCGCCGCCGAGCCGACCGAAGCTGGACAGGACGCAACCGGCGAGCGCGTTGGCCAGGCTCAACCCGAGCGCCACCCAGAACGCCAGTTCCAGCCAGCGGTCCGGCAGCGTGCCCGTCACGAGCGAGGACGCCGCCATCACGCCGCTTCCCGCCACGATGACGGCGAGCGACAGTGCGATGGAAAGCCCCGGGCGCACGCGCGCGCTGGCTTCCTTCAGGAAAATCGCCGTCTGCGCGGGCTCCGCCACGTCGCACAACACGCCCTTCTGCAGCGCCTCGAACACGAGGTCGTAAAAGCCGCGCACGCGCACGGGTGGGTCCTGCTGCAGCATCGCGTGGAGGATGTCCTGCACGGTCCGCTTGGCATCGAACTGGTCGAGGATCCGCTGCTGTCCCCGGTCCAGCGCGAGATACTCGCCGCGGGAGGTTTGCTTGAGCAGCCGCGTGCCCTCGGGCAGGTGGCGCGTCTCCAGCGCCGTGGACAGGCGGAGGACAGTCGAGTTGAGCGCCTGCATGGGTTCCGTGTGTGGCGGTGAGTTGAGCAAAACTACGGCGGACCGGCAAGCGTGTGGTTTGACAGCCGGGCCGCAGCCTGTAGTCTCTCGTGTGTCTTGCCGCTTCTTTCCATGAACTCACCTTCATGCACTCGCGCCCGCGGCGCCTTCACGCTCATCGAACTGCTGGTCGTCATCGCCATCATTGCGATCCTCGCGGGCTTGCTCCTGCCGACGCTCGCCAAGGCCAAGGCGAACGCGAACAAGACCGTGTGCATCAACAATCTCAAGCAATGGGGCATCGCGCTGACCGCTTACATCGGCGACCAGGACGGCAAATTCCCGCCCGGCACGGATGCTCCGGGGCAGGGCCAGCACGTGAGCTGGGTCGGGCCGTCGGTCCTCCGCTTTTACAAGTATTACCTCATCCCGGCGAGCGCCTCGGCGTCGAGGACCAAGAACAATCCGCTCTACTGCCCGACGGGCGAGTATCACCGCGCAGTGGATTACCTGCAGGTCCAGCCGAACAACGGCGCCAACTACGGCAACCCCGACGTGCCGCACCAGGAACTCTCCGGCTACTTCTACCTGCTCGGCCGGCGCATCCCCGAGGGTGGCCACACGACCTTCGGCACTGTGAGCAACTGGCTCATGCGCACTCGCATTGACACCCAGTTTCGCGACGGGCCCATCGTTGGCGACATGCTCCAAATCCAAGGCACGCCCGGCGCGCAGCCCACGGGAAGGCCGTTCACTGTTTCGGCGCTACAAGTCACCATCGCCGGCACCGGCTCCGCGGCGGGCCGTTCCGAGCGCGTCGCCACCACCAGCCACCGCGCCTCCAACGGCGTGATGATGGGCGGGAGTTTCCTTTTCGAGGACAGCCACGTGACGTGGTATCAGGAGAACCAGATCAACCTCGGCTCGCAAATCGGCGCGTGGCTCTGCTTCTACAACGTGCCCACGCCGTGACGGGGCCTTGATTCGACCGCGGGCCGCCGTCATCCTCGCCTCATGCGGTTCCGCCCATTCGTCCTCGCCATCACGGCGCTCCCGGCATCCGGCCTGTGTGCTGCGAACGCGGATGAAGTGGACTTCCTCCACGACATCGTGCCGGTGCTGCGGCAGCACTGCGCCGAATGCCACGCGGGCGAGAAGAAGAAGGGCGGCCTCTCCATCAACACCCGCGAGTCGCTGCTCAAGGGCGGCGAGTCCGGCGCGGTCGTCGTGCCCGGCAACAGCGCGAAGAGCAAACTGCTCGCGGCCATCACCTCGACCGACCCCGACAAGCAAATGCCGCCGAAGGGCGCGCGCGTGCCTGCGGACAAGGTCGAACTCATCAAGCGCTGGATTGACGCCGGCGCGCCGTGGATGGAGGGCTTCGCGTTCAAGAAGGCCGCCTACGAACCGCCACTCGAACCGCGCCGCCCCGAACTTCCGCGCGCCGTCTCCGGCCGCACCAATGCCGTGGACCGCATCCTCGACGCGCAGCTCGCGAAGTCGAAAACGAAACGGCCGCCCCCGCTCGACGATGCGGCGTTCGCCCGCCGTGTTCACCTAGACCTCATCGGCCTGCTGCCCGAACCCGACGCGCTCGAAGCCTTCCTCGCCGACAAGTCCAAGGACAAGCGCGCGAAGCTCGTGCGCGACCTGCTCGCGAACGACGTTGCCTACGCCGAGCACTGGCTGACGTTCTGGAATGACCTTCTCCGAAACGACTACGGCGGCACGGGCTTCATCACCGGCGGCCGCAAGCAAATCAGCAAGTGGCTCTACCGCGCGCTCGTCGAGAACAAGCCCTACGACGAGTTCGCGCGCGAGCTCATCGCGCCGACGCCGGAGAGCGAGGGCTTCACCGCGGGCATCAAGTGGCGTGGCGACGTGAGCGCCGGGCAGACCGTCGAGATTCAATTCGCGCAGTCCGTCGGCCAGAGCTTCCTCGGCATCAACCTCAAGTGCGCGTCGTGCCACGACAGTTTCATTGACCGCTGGAAGCTCGAGGAGTCCTACGGGCTCGCGGCGATCTACGCGGGCAAGCCGATGCAGCTTTTCCGCTGCGACAAGCCGACGGGCAAGACCGTCAGCGCGTCGTGGCTCTTCCCCGAGCTCGGCCAGGTGGACGCCGACAAGCCGCAGCCCGAGCGCCTCAAGCAACTCGCGGCGCTCATGACGCACCCGGACAACGGCCGCTTCACGCGCACCATCGTGAACCGCCTGTGGCATCGCCTCATGGGGCGCGGCATCGTGCACCCGACCGACGCGATGCAGACCGAGCCGTGGAACGCGGACCTGCTCGACTTCCTCGCCGCGCACCTCGCCGACAACCGGCACGACTTGAAGAAGACGCTCGAACTCATCTGCACGTCGCAGGCGTATCAGTCGCGTGCGCAAGTTGTGGGCAAGGGCGCCGATGACCACGGTTACACCTACGCCGGACCGCGAGCGAAGCGAATGACTGCAGAGCAATTCGTGGACGCCGTGTGGCAGCTCAGCGGCGCGGCGCCGACGCGATTTGATGCGCCCGTGCTTCGCGGCAAGGCCGACCCAGCAGTGCTCAAGTCGCTCCAGTTCACCGGCAAGTGGATCTGGTCGCGCGCGAACACGGGCGACTCGGCGCCGGGCGAGACCTTCACCGTGCGGAAGAAGTTCACGCTCGCGTCCGCGCCGACGCGCGCCGGCGCGACCATCTCCGCCGACAACAGCTACACCCTTTACATCAACGGCCAGAGCGCTGGCTCCGGAGACAACTGGGAGCAGCCCGATGGCATCTCGCTCACTTCGCGCCTCAAGGCGGGCAGCAACGAAGTGCTCATCGTCGCGAAGAACGGCGGCTCCGGCGCGAATCCCGCCGCGCTGTTCTTCGAGGCGCGCATCACGCTGGCGGACGGCTCGACCGAGAGCATTGCCACCGACACGACATGGGAA